>OJOI01001024.1_pt1 | contig 17051 bp, 9 predicted proteins | sample 1598061 | NCBI WGS metagenome assembly OJOI01 (sample SAMN01915224, study PRJEB22387) | human gut metagenome | isolation source: stool | host: Homo sapiens | place: USA
CTTCGTTCTGTCCCAGGGTCGTCCAGTCGGGCATGCCGTCGAACTGCGACTGCGGGATCGGACGAACCACATGGTAGTCCTGGATGTTGTCCACGGCGTCGGGGTTGTAGAGTTTCACGCGCTCGATGAGTTTGCCCAGACGCTTCAGGTCCAGCCGCCGCTGCCACTCGCCGGCCAGCTCGCGGGCACGCTCCTCGAGGATAAAGTCCACGGTCATGTCCTCCTCGGTGACGGTCATCGCCTCACGCCAGGCCTCGTTCTGCTCGGGATCCTCCGAATCCTGGCGGATGGCTCGCTCGCGCAGCGTCATGATATCCTTGGCGGCAGCCTTCAAATCGGGGTTGGCGCGGCGGATGTTGGCCTCGGCGCGGATCAGGTAGAGCTCGCCCAGACGGATCACCGGATAGGAACGGTCCGAAAGCGTGGACATGTTGCCCGGACGGGTGTGGTCGTAGAACTTGGTCATGCCGATGAAGGTCCAGCGGTCCTGCGGAACGCCCTTGGCATCATACATGTCGTTGCGGTCGAAGAAGGTGTAGCAGGTCTTCATGCGCTCACGCTCGGCTGCGGGCAGCACGTCGGGGCAGCAGTAGAGCGCCGTATCGATGTACTCGCGCCACTGGTTGTCGGGAAACTCCGAACGGTCGTCTGCCGGATCGTTGTAGTACCACACCCACTGGTGCAGATCCCGCCAGCGGAGGTCGGCCTCACGGTCGAAATTGTCGATGTAGTAGAGCGACGGGATGGCCTGGCAACCGCCGTAACCGGTCCACTTGAGCATCGTCTGCACGCCGGGGAAGCGGTCGATGTACATGGCATACCACTGCCAGTAGCCGTTACCCTGTGCATAGGACTCATCGTTGGTGAAGTTCGTCGTCCAGATGAACTCGTCGTTGGTCTTGTCGTCGGCCCAGAGGTCCTTGAGCGACGGCGTCAGCTCGAAGCCGTAAGGGCCGTCGATCACCTCGGAGGCCAGCCGCTCGGCATCCTCGAACTGCTCGTGGTAGAGATACATGCGCGCCAGGAAGGCCTTGGCCGTCGGCATGTCGATGCGTCCCGCCTCGGAGGTGCGCTCGTCGGGCAGCATCCCCTCATTGACAACCTGCTCCAGACCGCCGATGATCTCCTTGTAGAAATCCTCGCGCGTGGAGCGGCGGGCCTCCATACCCTCCGTCTCGTCGGTCGTGCGGGGCAGATACGAGTCGCCCCACGTCTCGGTGATGATCCACAGGAACATCGAGCGCATCACGATCATCTCGGCCTTGTACTGCTGTTTCTCGTCTTCATTGGCAAAGGGCGTCGTATCGATGGTCTCCATGAACATGTTGATGTTGGCCAGCGCCTTGTAGCAGTGGTTCCACAGCCACGAGACATTGCCGTTGTTGGCATCCAGTCCGTAGTAGTCCGTAAGGCCCGTATCGCCCTGGTTCTTGCCGCGCAGGAAGATATCCGTGCCCAGCTCGGTCATCAGCGGCCAAACACCGTCGCCGCCGTAGAGGTTGTTGATCTTCGTATAGGAGAGGTTCACGAACGCCTTGAGTCCGTTCTCCTCGTTGAAAATATCGGTGGTCGATCCGTAGGACTCCTCCTCCAGGAAGCTTTCGCAGCCGGTGACACCCGCAAGCAGAGCGGCGGAGGCGAGGATCGTTGCTATCTTTTTCATGGTCGTTGTGTTTTAGGATTAGAACTGAACGCTGGCTCCGAAGATGTAATAGGACTCCCACCACGAGATACCGCCCTGGTCACGGAACTGGCTGTATCCCCACGGATCGTTCATCGTGAAGTAGAAACGCGTCTTCTTGACGATGCGGCCCATCCACCGCTCGGGCAGCGTGTAGCCCACCGTGATGTTGCGGATGTTCACGTAGTCGTTGTCGTAGTAGCCGGCAGCGTCGAGGTACTTGATCGACTGGCCCTCGACCGGACGGGGATAGCGGTTGGTCGGATGCTCGGGCGTCCAGTAGTCGATCTTGTAGGTGTTCCAGCGGCCCAGCTCGTTGGCCCAACCGCCGGTACTGCGGCCGTCATAGGCCAGGGCGCCGAACTCGCCGTAGATATCTACCGAGAAGTCGAGGTTCTTCCACTGTCCGCTGATCGACAGCCCGCCGACCCAGTCGGGGCGCGTCGTGCCGAGGATCGTACGGTCGTTGCCGTCGATCACGCCGTTGCCGTCGAGATCGGCCACCTTCACCTCGCCGGGCTTCTGCCCGTAGAGAGCGGCCATGTCGGCCTCGTCAAGCTGCCAGATGCCCACCTGCTTGTAGTTGTAGTGCACGCCGTTCACCGGATAGCCCACGAAGAGGTTGTTGTTCAGGTCCTGCTTCATGTTGGGATCCTGCAGGCGCACCAGCTCCTCCTTGTTGCGGTAGTAGGAGAGATTGACGTTGAGCGTGAAGTCCTTTTTCTGAATGGGGACCGTCGAGAGCGATACCTCCCAACCGCGGTTGCGCGTATCGCCGATGTTCGTCCAGGCCTGGTTGAAGCCCGTGGTATAGGGAAGCACCTTCAGGTAGAGCAGGTCGTAGCTCTTCGAGTCATAATACTCGACCGTACCGAAGATGCGGCCGTTCAGGAAACCGAAATCCAGACCGATGTCGAGCATCTTGTTGCGCTCCCAGCCCAGGTCGGGCGTCGGACGGGTCGAGGGCTCCAGACCCGGCAGGTGGGTTTCGCCTCCGAACCCGAAGTTGGCGTAACGGCCGAAGAGCGAACCGAGCGTGGCGTAGGCCGCAATCGAGTAGTTACCCGTCATACCGTAGCTGGCGCGCAGCTTGAGGTTGGTGATCCAGTCCACGTTGTCCTTGACGAAGCTCTCCTCCGAGATGCGCCAGGCCACGGCAGCCGAGGGGAAGAAGGCCCACTTGTTGCCGGGCGAGAGCTGCGAGGCACCGTCCTCGCGGAACGAAGCCGTCACGATGTAGCGGTCGTCGAAGGTATACTGCAGGCGGCCGATGACCGAAACCATCTGGTTGCGGATGAAGCCCGAGCTGATCGACTTCGAGTCGGTCAGACGGTTCATGTTGTACCACAGGTAGGCGGGCGACTCCTGATCCTTGCCCGACATCGAGGAGTTCACCGTCTGGCGGTTCTGCATCTCGAAGATGGCCGACACGTCGATGGCGTGTTTGCCGAAGGTCTCCTTGTAGTTGAGGATGTTGTTCCACACCCAGTCGGCCTTGCGGTTGTTGTGCATGCCGGCGACGTTACGCTCGTCGGTGTACCCCACGCTGCGGTTGTCATAGTAGTATCCGCGCGAGGAGAAGGCCGGCGTATAGGCGAAGTTGGTATTGAAGGTAAGGCCCTTGTAGAGGTCCACCTGCGCGAAGAAACGCATGTAGATCTTCCACTCCTCGGTCTTGTCCTCGTAAGCGCCGTCCGTTTCGTTCATGTAGGGGTTCTTCACGAACGGGTCGCCGAACGGATATTCGTTGTAGGAACCATCCTCATTATAAACGGGAGTCAGCGGCGACATGTGGAGGAACGTGTCGAACATGTCGGGCTTGTCGTGGCTCACGTTGTAGAACGCCCGGTTCGAAATACCCACCTTCAGGAAAGGCAGCACCTGATGCGTCAGGTCGGTGGTCAGGTAGAAGTAGTCGCGGTGGTCGCCCTCGTAGCGCTCCTCGTTGTTCTTGTAGTTGAACGAGATCTTGTACTGGGTCTTTTCGTTGCCCGAGGCGATGGTCAGCGAATGGCTGTGCCACAGGCGCTTCTGGTTGAAATAACGGCCCATCCAGTCGGTGTTCATCTTGCCCATGTTGGCGATCTCGGCGCCGAAGAAGGCCTTGCTGTCGTCCTCGGGCGAATTCCACACGCCGGCAGCACGGCTGGCCTCACGCTGGAAGGCGATGTACTCGTCGGCATCCATCACGTCGAGCGTGCCCCAGTTATTGACGCCCACACCCACGAAACCGTCGTAGGTGACCTTCGTCTCGCCCTTCTTGGCCTGCTTGGTGGTGATGAGGATCACACCGTTGGCACCCTTCGCACCGTAGATGGCCGTCGAGGAGGCATCCTTCAGAATGTCGATCGACTCGATGTCGCCCGGGTTAATCGAAGTGAGCGTCTCGTCGTAGGGAATGCCGTCGAGCACGATCAGCGGGTCGTTGCCCGCATTGGTCGAACGCGTACCGCGGATGCGGATCGAACCGCCATCGACACGGATACCGGCCACACCGACCAGGCTGGTGGTCAGGTCGTAGGCCGGGATACGGGCGATCTGCTCGGCCGACACCGAAGCCACCGATCCGGTGATATCCTTACGCTTCATGGCCGTATAACCGGTCACCACGACATCCTCCAGACCGATCATGTCCTCGCGCAGCGTCACGTCGATCTGCGTACGCGAACCGACCTTCTCCTTCTGCGACATCATACCGAGGAAACTGAACTCCAGTTCGTCATTGCTTCCTACCCCCTCGATGCGATAGGCGCCCGAAGCATCGGTCGATACGCCGAGCGAACCACCCACGACCGTCACGGCCGCTCCGGGAATCGGGTCGCCCTTGCCGTCGCGGACCGTTCCGCTGACGGCACGCCCTTGTGCGGGGGGGGGGGAACTTCGGTCTGCGACGTGGACCGGACCGGTTCCGACCCGGCTGCGGACAACGTCACGGGCAGCAGCGAGACCGCCAACAAAAGGACCGCACACTTTCTGAAGATTCCGCCCGATCCGTCCCAACGGGTCCGTGCGGAAGTCTGGTACAGATTCTTCATAACAGATTCATTTAGGTTAGTGTTTTTATGTTTGAATTATATATGTTTGTTCATACATACATTCGTACCACAAATATAGGAAGAGATTTTCAAAAATGCAATACTTCGAATCTTTTTTCATCATTTTCCGACTCCGGGCTCCCGGACACGGGACAACAGGCAGAATAAGCGGCACCGTCAAACCGATTAAAAGAAGAGCGGGCGCCAACGGATTCCATCCGCCCGACGCCCGCATTCCGAAGCACGTCTCACAGCCCGCTACGGGGCCGTTACTCCGCCTTCAACACAACCTCCGTCCCGCGAAGCAGCGGCGAGGAGAAGCGGACCCGAATGTCGCCTGTTTCGCCGGTTGTACGCACATATGCAAGCAGACGCCCGCGATAAGCACGATGCCGGTTGTCGGTGTAGTCGCTCATGTCGGCATTATCCGAGCCTTCAAGACCGAGCAGTTCGGCCGGTCCGTCGATCGTACAGGTGATCTCGCTGTCACCCAGCTTTACCGGAACCCCCTGCTCATCGACCACCTCGACGGTCAGGTGGGCCGTGGCGCGCTCCTTCGGCAGCACGGCCCGATCGGCCGAGACCTTGAGTGCGAAGGGGCGGCCCGAAGAGCGGATCACATAGGACGAAAGCACGCGGCCCGAGGCGTCACACCCCTCGGCGCGCAACTCTCCCGGAGCATAGGGAATGTCCCAGTGGATGATTCCCGTCTTCGGATCATAGGGTTTCATGGAGCCTACCTCCCGCCCGTCGAGCAGCAGGCGCGCCTGCGGGGCGTTCGTATAGCAGACCACGCGCACGCTCTGCCCGGCATCGTAGTTCCACACATCCCAGGCATCGACCGAGAGGTAATCGGCCGACGGGTAGGTTCCGATGTAGGTCACCGGCTCGTCGCACCAGAGCGTCGCCCGGAACCAGCCCCGCGGCTTGCGGAAACTGCCCAGATCGAGCAGGCCCGTATAGAATCCGCGCGAAGGCCAGGGCCCCGATTCACCGAGGTAGTCGGTTCCGGTCCAGATGAACTGCCCGAAGATGAAATCGCGGTCACGCACGGCATACCAGGCGTCGATATCGGGCCGGTTCTCGCTTCCGTAGATCACCCGGTCGGGGTAGGCGGCATGGTCCATGTCGTAACGATCCTCGGTATAGTTGTATCCCACGACATCGACCGCCTCGGGATACTCCGTCTCGTTGGACATCACCACCCCGGCCAGCGCACCGGTCACCGGACGCGTGCGGTCCACTGCCCGCACACAGGCCGCCAGCCGTTTGGCGATGCGGCCTATCCGGTCGGCATGGGGCGCATCGGGATGGTAACCGCCGAACATCGGCTGGTTGATCTTCGAGCCGTCGAGGATCGGATGCGAATAGGGATCGTTCGGGTAATCCACCTCGTTGCCGATCGACCAGAGGAAGACCGACGGATGGTTCCGGTCGCGGCGGACCATGTCCGTCACGTCGCGTTCGATCCACTCCTCGAAGAAGTCATAACTGCCGTCGAAACCGGGCGTGCCGACGTTCCACCCCTCGATCCACTTGCGCTTGGGGAACTCCCACTCGTCCGAAGCCTCATCCATGACCAGCAGCCCCAGTTCGTCGCACAGGTCGTAGACCACCGGAGCCTGCGGGTTGTGGCTCATGCGGATGGCGTTCACACCGATTCCGCGCAGGTTCTCCAGACGCCGGCGCCACACTTCGGGCGGGACGGCCGCACCCAGCACCCCGGCATCGTGATGCAGGCAGACCCCTTTGACCTTCATCCAGCGGCCGTTCAGGGCAAATCCCCGGTCGGGATCGAATGTCAGCGTGCGGAGGCCGGTACGGAAGCTGCACCCGTCGATCCGCTCCCCGTTGCGCAGCAGATCGGCCTGCAGCGTATAGAGGTAAGGATCGTCGAGGTTCCACCGGTGGGGATTGTTCAGTCGGAGACGAAGCGTTCCGCCGAGGCTGTCCGCATCGCCCGCCCCGATACGCTGCCGGGCCGAAGCCACCTCCACACCGTCCGCGTCACGGAGCGTTACGGCCACCTCCAGCCGGTCGGTCGCGGGCACGTGCCGCTCCAACGCATAATCCACCGCCAGAAGGGCCCGGCGATCGGTCAGCGACTCCACACGACAGGCGGTCCCCCACTGCGCGAAGTGGATCTCGGGAGCCGACACGATCCAGACGTCGCGGTAGATGCCCGAACCGGTATACCACCGCGAATCGGCATAACGGCTGTGATCCACCCGCACGGCCAACACATTGTCGCCCGGCTGCAGGTAGGGGGTCATGTCGTAGAGGAACGAAACGTAGCCGTTGGGGCGGCAACCGAGCAGATGTCCGTTCAGATAGACCTCACTGCGGTTGTAAACCCCTTCGAAATAGATGTAGTGGCGTGCGGCGGAGTCCGTCACGGCAAAGTGCTTGCGGTACCAGGCGATCCCGCCGGGCAGGTAGCCCGTGCAGCTGGCCAGCGAAGGCGACAGAGGCGCCTCGACCGACCAGTCGTGCGGCAACGTCAGACGGCGCCAGCCGCTGTCGTCGAAAGCCGGCATGCGGGCCGTCGTATCGTCACCCAGGCGGAAAAGCCAGTCATCCACACATTTTTCGGCTCGTCCGAACGAGACCTGTGCCCGCACCGGAACTGCACCGGAGAGAAGGGCGAAAAGGCCGGTTGCCAACAACCGGCTCAAAAACCGTCGGTTCTTCATTGCAAAGCGTTCGTTTTTCATGTTTTTTTCGGGAGATCGGGGACCGCACGTGCGATCCGATGAACAAAATTAACGATTCCGGTTGAAAATCCAACAATTTTTACGATATTTGTTCCTACATATTAATAATAATGGTACATACTATGAAACTACGACACCTCCTGCTGCCGCTGCTTCTGGCCGGCGGCCCGGCTGCGGCAGCCGCCGGAAGCGACAAACAGCCGGTCGATTATGTCGATCTGTTCATCGGCACCTCGAACTCCCGCTGGATGCTCGGGCCCTATGCCCAGGCTCCGTTCGGAATGGTACAGCTCGGCCCCGACAACCAGGGCGACGTCTGGATGGGCGGCTACGAATACTCGATCCACAACGTCTCGGGCTTCAGCCACCTCCACGCCTGGACGATGGGAGGGCTGATGATCATGCCGACGACGGCCGACCTGGCCATCGGCAACCCCTCGACCGACTCTCCGTACCGGGGAGCCAACGCCGGCTACCACTCGCGCATCCTCAAGGAGAGCGAAACCGCCTCGCCGGGCTACTACTCCGTCTACCTCTATGACCACGCCGTGCGGGCCGAGCTCACCGCCACCACCCGCTGCGGCGTCCACCGCTACACCTTCCCCGAGCGCAACGAATCGCGCATACTGATCGACCTGCTCTTTCCGACCGAATGGGACTACGGATTCCGCGTGCGCGACGCCCGAATCGCCCGCGTGAGCGATACGGAGCTGGAAGGATATGCCGACTGCCAGTCGGGCCCGTGGAGCTGGTGGAACGAATACCGGCTGCACTTCGTCATCCGCTTCAGCCGTCCCTTCCGACAGCTCGACGGCTGGAACGAGGGGCGCATCGAGGAGAACATCCGCGAAATCACGGGGAAGGGCGACACGGGGGCCTATGCCCTCTTCACCACGACCGAAGGCGAACGCATCACGGTATGCACGGGGCTCTCGCTGGTGAGCATCGACCAGGCCCGGCTCAACATGCAGACCGAACTCGGACCGCTCGGCTATGACTTCGACCGCACGGCCCGGGCGACGCGCGAACAGTGGAACGAACTGCTGGGACGTGTCGAGGTGACGGGCGGCAGCGAACGCGACCGCGTGAAGTTCTACACGAACCTCTACCGTGCCTATGCCGGCAAGCAGACATGGAACGACGTCGATGGCTCCTATGTCGATGCCGAGGAGCATGTCCGCCGCGTCGAGCGGGGCAACATGTACGGAGGCGACGCCTTCTGGAACACTTACTGGAACCTCAACGGGCTGTGGTCGATCCTTTCGCCGCGCATCGTGGACGACTGGGTAACCACGCAGCTCGAGATGTTCCGCCACACAGGATGGACCTGCAAGGGACCTGCCGGGCTGGAGTATTCGGGCATCATGGAGGGTTCGCACGAGACGGCGCTGCTCGTCGCCGCCTGCCAGAAGGGAATCCGCAGCGACCGGGAGGCCGTCTACGAGGCCGTGCACAAGAACGTCACCGTGCCGGGCATCAACCACCCGGGAGGAGGCAACGCCGGCAACCCGCTGCTCGACATCTACGACCGCTTCGGGTACATGCCGCAGGAGTACGGCGTCGTGTCGAAGACGCTCGACTACGCCTACGACGACTGGTGCGTCGCCCAACTGGCCCGTGCCGTGGGCGACAGGCGCGAGGCTCGGCGGCTCGAAGCGCGCGCCCAAAACTACCGGAACGTCTTCCACCCCGAATGGAAATACGTCGCACGCCGCGACTCGACCGGCGGCTGGGACCCGGCATTCGACCGCTTCTCGAACGCAGGATTCATCGAGGGCAACAGCTGGCAGTACTCGTGGTACGTGCCGCACGACATCCCGGGGCTCGTGGAACTGATCGGCCGCGAGGAGTTCAACCGCCGCCTGGAGGAGGGCTTCGAACGCTCGGAGCGCCACAACTTTGCAGCCCACGTCTTCGACCGCACAATGGGTCAGTCGGCCGAATTCTACATCAACCACGGCAATGAGGTGAACATGTGCACGCCCTACCTGTTCAACTACTCGGGCAAGCCGTGGCTGGCACAGCGCTGGGCACGAGCCATCCTCGAGCGCTTCTACGGAGAGACCCCCTATCACGGCTGGGAGGGAGACGAGGACGAAGGCCAGATGAGCGCCTGGTACGTGATGAGCGCCATGGGGCTCTTCGAGATGGACGGCGGATGTTCGGCCGAACCGATGGTGGACCTGGGCAGCCCGCTCTTCGAGAAGATCACCGTGCGGCTCGACCCCGACTACTACCCGGGGCGGACCTTCACCATCGAGGCGCGCAACAACTCGCCGGAGAATGTCTATGTCCAACGGGCCTACCTCAACGGAAAACGGCTCTCCCGTCCCCGCATTCCCTTTGCCGCGATCGCCGAAGGAGGCACCCTGCTCTTCGAGATGGGACCCGAACCGGCGCCCGACTGCTACGAGGAATAATCCCCACGACCCGCTCCGCACGGGGCGCACAAAGCATGCACGAGGCCTGCCGGATGTCCGGCAGGCCTCGTCCGCAACGGGCAAAGGCCCGAAAAGAGCCATCCAAGGCCGGAAAAATCGCACAAACAATTGCATAATCAAAAAAGATTTGTTATGTTTGCACATATAAAAAATAAACATACATATCTCCATGGATACATCGCTACACACCCGTTCGAACTACGACAAGTTCCCGGCAACGGAAACCGAGGACCGCATCTGGCGCGGCTGGGAGGAGATCGGCGCTGAGATCTCCCGACGTACCGACATCGAGCGTCCGCTGGTGGTGTTCGACACCTACCACGGCGTACACGACGCGGAGCTCACCGGAGCGCTCGCCCGCATGTGGCCCGACGCCGAACTGATCCGCACCGAAGAGCTCTTCCGCGACGAACGGCAGATCCGCTCCATGACCCAACCCTACGTGACCGACGACGAACTGTTCGGCTACCTCTCGCCACTCGGCCTGGCCGACTTCTTCGACCCCGAACGTCTCGAAGAGGCCCGCGCGCGGATCCTCCGCCGCGAACGCCGCACGATCATCTACGGCTGCGGCGCCGGCTACGTCGCACCGAATGCCGACCTGACGCTCTACGCAGACATGGCCCGCTGGGAGATCCAGCAGCGCTTCCGCGCCCATGCCATCCACGGACTGGGCGTGGACAACTCGGCCGAAAGCCCCGCACGGCAGTACAAGCGCGGCTACTTCAACGACTGGCCCGTACTGGACAACCACAAGAAGAGCCTCTACAACCGCGTCGATTACTGGATCGACACGCACCGTCCCGGACGCCCGCTGATGATCGCCGCCGAAACCTTCATGCAGGGCATCGACCGCACGGTACGCCGCCCGTTCCGGGTCGTACCGTTCTTCGATCCCGCGCCGTGGGGCGGACAATGGATGAAGGAGGTCTGCGACCTCGACCGCGAACGGGTCAATTTCGGATGGTGCTTCGACTGTGTGCCCGAGGAGAACAGCCTGCTGCTGAAGGTCGATGGCGAGCTGTTCGAGATGCCGGCACAGAACCTCGTCTATCTGCGCGCACAGGAACTGCTGGGCGCAGCCGACCGCCAGCGCTTCGGCGAGAGTTTTCCGATCCGCTTCGACTTCCTGGACACTATCGGCGGAGGCAACCTCAGCCTGCAGGTCCACCCCACCAACGAATACATCCGCCGCACCTTCGGCATGCGCTACACGCAGGACGAGAGTTACTACCTGCTCGATGCCGAACCCGGGGCCTGCGTCTACCTCGGCGTAAAACGGGGCGTCGATCCAGAAGAGATGCTCGCAGCGCTCCGTACGGCCCAGCAGGGAGGCGAGGCGTTCGACGCCGAACGTTTCGTGAACCGCTTCCCGGCCCGCAAGCACGACCATTACCTGATCCCGGGCGGCACGATCCACTGCTCGGGAGCCGGCGCCATGGTCCTCGAGATCAGCGCCACGCCCAACATCTTCACATTCAAGATGTGGGACTGGGGCCGCATGGGCCTCGACGGCAAGCCCCGCCCGATCAACATCGGCCACGCTTCCCATGTCATCAACTGGAAACGCGATACGGACGAGATACTCCGCCGCCACTGCAACCGCTTCGAGCCTATAGCCGAAGGCGAAGGGTGGCGCGAGGAGCGCACCGGGTTGCACGAGGCCGAGTTCATCGAGACCCGGCGCCACTGGTTCACCGGCGTCACGCCCCACACGATGCAGGGCGGCGTCGAGGTGCTCAACCTCGTCGAAGGCGACGCAGCCGTCGTCGAGAGCCCCACGGGTGCATTCGAGCCCTTCACGGTACACTACGCCGAGACCTTCATCATTCCCGCCTCGATCGGCAGCTACACGATCCGGCCGCTCGTGCCGGGTACGCCCTGCGGCACGGTCAAGGCCTATGTACGACACTGACAGCAAACAACCTACTACCGACCATGTACGAAACCGACCCACGCATCGTCCTCACGCTCGACGCCGGAGGCACGAACCTCATCTTCTCGGCAATCGCCGGCAACCGCGAAATCGTCGAACCGGTCCATTTCCACTCGGTGCCGGATGACCTCGACCGCATGCTCTCGACCCTCGTCGAGGGGTTCGAAGCGGTGCGGCGGCAGCTCGATGCAGCCCCCGTCGCCATCAGTTTCGCCTTCCCCGGACCAGCCGACTACGCCCACGGAATCATCGGCGACCTGCCCAACTTCCCGTCGTTCCGTGGCGGCGTGGCACTGGGGCCCTTCCTCGAGCGGAAGTTCGGCATTCCGGTGTTCATCAACAACGACGGCAACCTGTTCGCCTACGGCGAAGCCATCTCGGGCGCCCTGCCCGAGGTGAACGCCCTGCTCGAGCGCTCCGGATCGACCAAACGCTACCGCAACCTGCTCGGCGTGACGCTCGGCACGGGATTCGGCGCCGGCGCCGTGATCGACGGCCGGCTGCTGACCGGCGACAACGGATGCGGCGGAGACGTCTGGGTATTCCGCAACAAACACCACGCAGGGATGATCTGCGAGGAGAGCGTCAGCATCCGCGCCGTCCGCCGCGTCTACGGCGAGATAACCGGCTCGGACGCCGCCCACCTCACCCCCCGCGACATCTTCGACATCGCCGAAGGGACCCGCCCGGGAGACCGTGAAGCCGCCCGGGAGAGTTTCCGCCGCTTCGGCGAGGTGGCAGGCGACGTCATCTCGCAGGCCCTTACGATCATCGACGGCATCGTCGTGCTGGGCGGCGGCCTGACCGGAGCGGCCAAATACTTCATGCCCTCCCTGCTGGCGGAGATGCGCGGAGAGATCGGCACCTTCGCCGGCGACCGTTTCCCGCGGCTGCAGATGCAGACCTACGACCTCGACTCACCGGAAGAGGCTGCGGAGTTCGTGCGCGAGAAGTCGGTGCCGGTGGCCGTTCCGCACTCCGAAGAGCGTGTCCGCTACCACCACATCCGGCAGACTCCCGTCGTCCGCTCGAAACTCGGCGCCAGCCGGGCCATCGCACTGGGCGCCTACGCTTTCGCCATCGCGGAGCTCGACCGGAGGCAATAGCGCCCGGCGGCCCGACACTCCCGACAAAACCGATCCGAACAAACCAACCGAAGAACCATGAAAAAAATCCTGATCCTGCTTCTCGCATCGCTGGCGGGGAGCCTCGGGCTCGGAGCCGCCCCGCAACAGGCTTCCGACACGCAGGTCGAAAAGGTCCTCGTGATCTTCAAGACCCACCTCGACATCGGATTCACCGACCTCAGTTCGAAGGTCGAGCAACGCTACATCGACTACTACATCCCCAAAGCCATCGAGGTGGCCCGCCGCCTGCGCGAAGAGGGAGGTGACGAGCGCTACGTCTGGACGACCGGCGCCTGGCTCGTCGATGCCTATCTGCGGCAGGCAACGCCCGAGGCCGCAGCCGAACTCGAGGAGGCCATCCGCCGCGGCGACATCGTGTGGAACGGTGTCCCCTACACGGTCGAGTCGGAATCGATGAACCGGGCCCTGTTCGAAGGGATCCTGCGGCTCTCGCAACGGCTCGACGCCCGGTTCGGGAAGCACACCTCGGCCGCCAAGATGACCGACGTCCCGGGCCATACGCGCAGCATCGTCCCGCTGTTGAGCGAAGCCGGAATAGGCTTCCTGCACGTCGGGACCAATCCGGCCGTGAGCGTGCCCGACGTGCCGTCCGTCTGCCGGTGGCGCGATCCGGCCTCCGGTCGGGAGATCATCCTGATGTACCAGGGGTCCTACGGCGACACGATGCTCCTGCCCGACGGCCGGACCGCCGTGTCGATCAACCTCACGGGAGACAACCACGGTCCGCACTCGATCGAAGAGGTGCACCGCATCTTCGCCTCGCTGCGCGAACGCTACCCCTCGGCTCGGATCGTCGCCGCCTCGCTCAACGACGTGGCCGCGGCTCTCGAGCCGATGCGCGCCGACCTGCCGGTGGTCACCTCCGAGATCGGCGACACGTGGATCTACGGCTACGGCAGCGCCCCGCTGCGCATGGCCCGCTTCCGCGAACTCGGCCGTCTCTATGACGGCTGGATCCGCCAGGGGCGCCTGGCGCCCGACAGCGATGCGGCCATCGACTTCGCCGTACGGCTGGGCATGATCGCCGAGCACACGTGGGGCGCCGACGTGAAGACCCACCTGCGCAACTGGGACAAATACGACTTCGACTCCTTCACGGCAGCCCGCACGCAACCCGAGTTCCTGTTCACGGAACAGTCGTGGCGCGAGCTCGACGACAACATCGACAAGGCCGTGGCCCTGCTGCCCGATCCGCTTCGGGAGGAGGCCCGCGAAGCCCTGAAGCATGTCGGCGAGGTGGACCGCCGCCCCGTCACGGGCAACGACAGCGACCGGAAGCTGGACGCCGCAGGGCGCTATGCCTTCGAAACAAAGGGGGTGAAGTGTCTCCTGGGCGGCATAGCCTACCAGAGTTTCTCGAACGACGACTACACCCGGTTCCAGGATGCCTACCTCACCAGCCACGTACAGTGGGCGATCGAGGACAACGGCAAGCCGGGGCTCGACCGGAGCCCGGCCCGCAGCGCCACGATCGAGGCCCGCGTGGCGAGATGCTCGGTGGAGCGCAGCCGTGAGGGCCGCCTCATCCGCACCGAGATGGTCTTCCCCGAGGACGCACGGATCGACCCGCGCGTGCTGCCCGAAGCGGTACGCTTCCAGTGGGAGATCGCACGCGACGGGCGCAGCGTCGCCTGGACGGTGGACCTCGTCGGGAAACCCGCGAACCGGATGCCCGAGGCCTACTGGGTTTCGATCCGGCCCGAAGAGTTGCTCTCGGTAGTGGCCGAAAAGACGGGCGGACGCGTCGATCTGCTCGATGTCGTGCCGGGCGGCAACCGGCAGATGCACGGAATCGACCGCTATGTGGACCTCGTCACGCGCCGCGGCACGTTGCGCATCACCTCGCCCGACGCGCTGCTCGTGGTTGTGGGCGAGCGCAACGCGCTGAACTATTCGACCCAACTGCCCGACCTGCGGCAGGGCATACACTTCTGCCTCTTCGACAACCTTTGGGGCACGAACTTCTCCATGTGGTGGGGCGGCGACATGCGCTACCGGTTCCGGGCGGAGTGGATCGGAGAGGCGGAATGTTCAGAGAAACCGTAAAGATTAGTGCAAAATAATTATCTTTGTACGGATTGAACCCAACTACCGACAGAAGATGAACACACAAATCGATTTTTCAAGCAAGACCCCCTATCATGTGCAGGCGGAACACATCCTGCGCCAGATGATCAATACCGAAAAGTATCGCTCGGGGGCCATCCTTCCCAACGAGGTGGAACTCGCACAGGAACTCAAAATATCGCGCAATACCCTCCGACAGGCCATCAACCGGCTGGTGAACGAAGGGTTGCTGATCCGCAAGAAGGGAGTCGGCACCACGGTCAATACGCTGGGCAAGGCCAGCAGCAACGCCCGCAACTGGATGAGTTTCTCACAGGAGATGAAGGCGCTGGGCATCACGATCAAGAACTACGAGCTGCACATATGCTGGGAACAGGCCGCCCCCGAGGTGGCACGCTTCTTCCAGGTGACTCCCGATACGCGCATGCTGCGCATGTCGCGCGTGCGCGGAAGCGAGCAGGCTCCGATCGTCTACTTCTACTCCTACTTCAACCCCGCCATCGGGATGACCGGCGAGGAGGACTTCACCCAACCCCTCTACACGATGCTCGAACAGCGCTACGGCGTCATCGTCCACAAGTCGGTCGAGGAGGTGAGCGCCATGCTGGCCGATGAGGAGCTGGCCGACAAACTGGGCATCCGGGCCGGCGACCCGATCCTCAAACGCAAGCGTCTGGTGCTCGACGCCTCGGGATTCCCCGTCGAGTTCAACGTCGGCTACTACCGCGCCGACTCGTTCACCTACCGCATCGAGGCCGAAAAATAACCCGAACAACCCCATGAATAACAACAACTACTCCGTAAGCAAACTGCTGCCCGTCCTCTTCGGCTTCTTCGTGATGGGCTTCTGCGACGTGGTGGGCATCTCGACCAGCTACGTGCAGAAAGATTTCGCGCTCAACGAGACCCTCGCCGGATTCATCCCCTCGATGGTCTTCATCTGGTTCCTGCTGCTCTCGATCCCCGCAGCACTGGTCATGAACCGCATCGGGCGCAAGAAGATGGTACAGGCGAGCAACCTGATCACCATCGTCGGCATGCTCATTCCCTTCATCGACTACAACCTGGCCACCTGCATGGCGGCTTTCGCCCTGCTGGGCATCGGCAACACGCTGCTGCAGGTGTCGCTCAATCCGCTGCTGACGAATGTCGTGCGCCCCGAGACGCTGACCAGTTCGCTCACCGCCGGACAGGTGGTCAAGGCCGTGTCGTCGTTCTGCGGACCGTTCATCGCCGCCTTTGCCGCCGGAGAGCTGGGCAACTGGCAGTACCTCTTCCCGATCTACGCCGCCATCACGCTGCTGTCGGCCCTCTGGCTCCTCTGCACCCCGATCCAGGAGTCGCGCGAAGTACAGACGGCCTCGTCGGTCGGCGCTGCCTTCTCGCTGCTCAAGGACCGCACGGTGCTGATCCTCTTCCTGGGCATCGTCTTCGTCGTAGGCGTCGATGTAGGCATGAATACGGTTGCCCCGAAGCTGCTTATCGAACGCAGCGGATACGCCGTTGAGCAGGCCGGAATCGGTTCGAGCGTCTACTTCGTCTGCCGCACGGTCGGCGCACTGATCGGCTCGCTCCTGCTCGTGCGCATGAGCGATGTCGGCTACTTCCGAATCCACATCTTCGCAGCCATCGCCGCCATGATCGTCCTCTGGTTCACCCATGCGACGGTCGGCATGCTGGTGCTGGTCGGTCTGATCGGCTTCGCCTGCTCGAGCATCTTCTCGGTGATCTATTCGGCGGCACTCAAGAGCCACCCGGACAAGGCCAACGAGATCTCGGGACTGATGATCACGGGAGTCTGCGGCGGCGCGGTCATCCCGCCGCTGATGGGAGCCTCGGCTGATTTTGCCGGCAGCCAGATCGGCTCGCTCGTCGTCATCACCTGCTGCATGGCCTATTTGGCCGTCTGCGCGCTCCTGCTGCGCCGCTTCGAGACGAAAAAGTAGACAACCGCGCCTTCGCGCCCCAACGGAAAAGAGACTGTCTAACAAGTTTTAGACAGCCTCTTTATTATGTATGCCAATAATAT
>OJOI01001037.1_pt1 | contig 16906 bp, 10 predicted proteins | sample 1598061 | NCBI WGS metagenome assembly OJOI01 (sample SAMN01915224, study PRJEB22387) | human gut metagenome | isolation source: stool | host: Homo sapiens | place: USA
AAATTTAGGTATTTATACCTTAGAATTTATTTTCTAGGAAAATACCTGTGCTTATGAGGCGACTACACCTCTTTGATGCTAAATTTTGCCCTCATCCTCTCTTATACAAAGATAAGTAAAATCTTTCGATAAAACAACCGGAACGAAGAAAACTATCGGTTGAACAACTCAAACGTGAACTTACAGCCTATTCCTCCGAATTTCCAATTTTCGCTGCTCACAAAAACTCCTACGTCAAAAATATGCGTACCGATGCCATATCCTACTTCCAGATAAGGTTGAAGGTGCGGCATAGAGAGGGCACTGATATAAATACGTTCATTCTGCACATAACGGGTGTACTTCATCAGATGCCGGAGAATAAGGAACGGAGCTTCGTAGGTGAAATGCCCCCGTACATAACGGCGGGAGGAATTATACCAACGTGAGTCAAGCACCTGAAATACTCCGCCGATTTCATCATTCCAACCTACGGGAAGATTATGGCGGGAGAAATTGGCAAAGTCCACAAAATACAACTCATCCTGATTGGTGAATGCTCCGAATCCGAAACGATAATAAATATTACGCATCAATCCCAACCGGATTTGATGCTGAAGGTCAAACTCTATTCTTTCATATTCACCCGTACTCTTGAACACTCCTTTAATACCTCGTTCATAATCGACCGAGAAAGTCGGGTATAAAGAATGGAGGTTAATCTTTCGCTTTCCGTTCATATAATAATAGAGTCCCGGAGTCCACTCTATCCGGATGCGGGGAGCGAAACTGATATAAGTGTTCTTGAATTTATCCATAAATTCCGGGGGCGGCATCGGATAATCGCCAGTGATTACAAAGCGGGAAGGCTCTACCGCTGTTCTTTTATGGGCCGAGAACCCCAGACCGATATCCAGTCCGTTGACTACTTCAACGGTATGACGGAAGTTAAAATACAAGTCCTTGAAATAATCGAGATGAATTAAATCGAAATTGAAGATACTGTCCGGCATAGCTTTCAGTTCGTCCAGCACTTTACTACTATAAATACGGTTACCGTTACCCACATTCAACCGGAAGAATCCCCGCTTCTGCGGCCAGTATTCAAAATCGGCATTCAATGACCAGTAGAATTCCTTACGCGTAAAGTTGTATCCGAGTTTAGGCACAATGCGAAGTAATTTATCCCCTCTGAAAAGACGGTTATAACGAAAATCCTGTCGATAAGACAAACCGTTGCTTCCACTATAACTGAATAAGAGCGGATTGATAAACGGAGAAAATCGCACACTTCCGATATTGGACAAATTGAATTTATAATCTTCTACCATCAAATCACCCATCGTTCCCCAAAAGGCCTGACTCTTGGACGGCTTTTCTACCGTTGTCGTGTCACGTCTAAGCGTATAGTCATGATATAGTTTTTTCTCACTTTCATTCAAAGGAATCGGCCGCATGATAGCAAAGGTAGAGGCGTCCGTCTTATAAGCGTTCGTGTCACACTGTAAAGAGAAAGATTCCGAAAGATTATATTTTCTCTTCTCTTTCTTGCGCACCTTTTTTTCTTTCAGTTCGATGGATTTATAATCTAAAGAAGCGGTGTAATTACCATCCACCTTATTTCCGAGAAATTTGAAAAGAGCTTCTACGTCATAACGCACCGGCAGGAATTCATTTTTCTTGCCTACATCTCCCATCTGAATCCAACAGGTAAATGTTATCAGCTCCGATCTTCCCGAAAAACGAATTTCACGAACACTCCAAACGTTACTGCTGACCACCATATAGCCACCCACCAACTGATCGCTCTTAGTGCGGGGGATAAAGCGAACCCGATAATCCAGATTGTTAGGATCTCCCATCACGCTGTCTATCCGGTATTTATAATATTTCTGTCCGTTTTTGGCCAGTGGTGACAATAAGCGTTCATCATTCAATAAAGAAGAAGAGTAGATATTTACATTAAAGTACTCGAGCAATCCAGGCAATCCCCTATTTCCTCTCACAGTTCCCTGGGAAGCCTTTACTTTCTGATCGTAAATATTGGGAGCCGTATAATGAAGATCACTATATGTTTCAAGCAGATATTCGCGAACACCCTTTTGCAAACGAAACATAGAAGGTACATAACGGAGAATAAAATTCTTCTTCTGAATGTCCATCTTACCTTTTATATATAGGTTCGCGCGATAATCACTGACTATCGTTTCATACAAAGGTGCAAAAGTCATCACACGTTCTATAATGGAGTCAGCAGAGATTTCCTGATGGGTATAAGGATTCATTATATAATTATTGGCTGTCCCCTTTGGTATAAAAGAGAACAGACACAATATGCATCCTATCAATATTTTATCTCTCAATCGTCGTATCTCCTTCATTAACGTAGGCAAATATAAAAAAGAATATCGAAAAGCAAGAGAAGTTGGACACTAAAAAGAGTTATCAGAAGAAAACCTTCACATTATTCAAAATAACATGGAGATGAACTAAATCTTTGGCGCGGTTGTCTCGAAATAAATGCAGGAAGCTCTGCATATTCTGCTATTCTCTTCATATATAAAAAACGAAAATCCTCTTTCAACCTATCACCACCTTTCTAAAACTCTTTATTCATCGCACTTACAGAGCGGTGATAGGTTGAAAGAGGAATTAATAAAACCTGTATGGAAGAAGTTATAATATGAAGGGGATTTCAACAATAATGGGAAAAATACAAAGTTCCAATATCTGTAAATATAAGAGCCCCCTGAAAACATATTAATGACTAAATCAACCCTTCTATCTTTTTATTTATCACTTTATTCTTGACAAAGAAGAAAATTGTCGTATCTTTGCGATACTCTTCATATCAACCAGGCAGGGAACCTGCCTCGTTTCGTGGCAGGCATTTTTATGCCTGTCCTGATGCTTCATATGGCGGTTTCGTACCCCCGTGTGGAGTGTTAATGCACCCACTGCCTGGTTGGTGAAGAGTAACGGGAAAGGCGGAACCGCTCTTATTTCATAGAAAATCTTCGCCTACCACCTTATTCATAATTATATTATGGAAACAAAACAAGTTACCGTTCAACCAGCGGTGGGAGGCATGATAAAGGCTTCCAAAGATTCATTTGTTATTCCTAAAGAAGAATTAAAGGATTTCTACCTTAAATTCGCTTTCCTCCTGAACCCGGATTCCTGCTCCATAAACCGCACCGAATTCGAACTTTTAAACATTCTGCTGAAAGACCTGAAAAAAATCCTGGCAGCATTGACTCACCTCAACACCCATCCTTGGGATGAAGGCATTGCAGAAATCCAAATTTCATGCGGTGTTTACTCCCTACAAGACAACTTGAGCAAAAAAGAGCGTATGCAGATGAACACCTCTATGGGTAAACACCTACAATTTCTTACCCAAATGGCTGTGAACAGCCCAGTGTTCAAACTGTTATTCAAGAACTATCACAACCATTATATCCAAGTGGAAAGTTTGGTTAAACAGATGGCTAAAGAAATCAACGAACAGCAACAATAAGAATAGAAGTTGGAGAATCAACAGAGGGGGTACTTTTAGAAAAACACATTATTTTTCAAAATACCCCCTCTAAAATAGGGGTACTTTCAGAAAAAACATATAATTTTGCGCCATCAACCGATAAAAAAATAGACCATTTATGTCAAAAATGCGTTTTTTTGCCTTACAAGAGCTTTCCAACCGGAAACCTCTGGAAGTTATTGCCCCTTCCAACAAACTCTCTGATTATTATGGTAGCCACGTGTTCGACCGCAAGAAGATGCAGGAGTATCTTCCCAAAGAAGCTTACAAAGCTGTAACCGACGCTATCGAAAAAGGTACGCCTATCAGCCGTGAAATAGCAGATTTAATTGCTAACGGTATGAAAAGTTGGGCTAAGTCACTCAACGTCACTCACTACACACACTGGTTCCAGCCTCTGACAGACGGAACAGCCGAAAAGCATGACGGCTTTATCGAATTCGGCGAAGATGGCGGAGTGATTGAACGCTTCTCCGGAAAACTACTGATCCAGCAAGAGCCGGATGCTTCTTCTTTCCCTAACGGCGGCATCCGCAACACTTTCGAAGCACGAGGATATACAGCCTGGGATGTTTCTTCACCGGCATTCGTAGTAGATACCACTCTTTGTATCCCCACTATCTTCATTTCTTATACAGGTGAAGCGTTGGATTACAAAACTCCATTGTTGAAAGCACTTGCCGCTGTAGATAAAGCAGCAACGGAAGTCTGTCAGCTATTCGACAAGAACATCACACGCGTATATACCAATTTAGGATGGGAACAGGAATATTTCCTTGTAGACTCCTCCTTATATAATGCACGCCCCGACCTCTGCCTGACAGGACGGACACTGATGGGGCACTCTTCTGCCAAAGACCAACAGTTGGAGGATCATTATTTCGGCTCTATCCCTCCACGTGTCACTGCATTTATGAAAGAACTCGAAATCGAGTGTCACAAACTCGGTATTCCTGCCAAAACCCGTCATAACGAAGTAGCTCCCAACCAATTTGAGTTGGCCCCTATTTTCGAAAACTGTAACCTTGCCAACGATCACAACCAGCTCGTCATGGATTTGATGAAGCGTATCGCCAGGAAGCATCATTTTAATGTACTCCTGCACGAAAAGCCATATAGCGGAGTAAACGGTTCGGGCAAGCACAACAACTGGTCACTCTGCACAGATACCGGTATCAATCTGTTCGCTCCCGGAAAGAATCCGAAAGGCAATATGCTATTCCTCACATTTCTGGTAAACGCCTTAATGATGGTTTATAAAAACCAGGATTTATTGCGTGCCTCCATCATGAGCGCCAGCAACAGCTATCGTTTGGGAGCCAATGAAGCTCCTCCCGCCATCCTCTCTTGCTTTCTGGGTTCACAACTCTCGTCTACTCTCGACGAAATTGTCCGCCAGGTAGGAAATGAGAAAATGACGCCGGAAGAAAAAACCACACTGAAGTTAGGCATCGGACGTATCCCCGAAATTTTACTGGATACCACCGACCGCAACCGTACTTCTCCTTTCGCATTCACCGGAAACCGTTTCGAATTCCGCGCCGCAGGTTCTTCTTCCAACTGTGCTGCCTCTATGATTGCAATCAATGCGGCCATGGCAAACCAGCTGAACGAATTCCGGGCATCGGTAGAAAAGCTGATGGAAGAAGGAGTTGGCAAAGACGAAGCTATCTTCCGCCTGCTGAAAGAAACAATTATCGCCTCCGAGCCGATTCGTTTCGAAGGGGACGGTTATTCCGAAGAATGGAAACAAGAAGCTGCACGCCGCGGACTGACTAATATCTGCCACGTACCGGAAGCCCTGATGCACTATATTGATAACCAATCCAAATCAGTACTTATCGGCGAACGTATCTTCAACGAGACCGAATTGAACAGCCGTCTGGAAGTGGAACTGGAGAAATACACCATGAAGGTGCAAATCGAAGGCCGTGTATTGGGCGACCTCGCCATCAATCACATCGTACCAACTGCCGTTGCCTATCAGAACCGTTTGCTCGAAAATCTTCGCGGACTGAAAGAAATATTCCCGGCTGAAGAATATGAAGTATTAAGTGCCGACCGTAAAGAACTGATTCGTGAGATTTCACACCGGGTCACTTCTATCAAAGTACTCGTGCGCGACATGACCGAAGCAAGAAAAGTAGCCAACCACATGGAAAACTACAAAGAAAGGGCATTCGCATACGAAGAAAAAGTACGCCCGTATCTTGACCAAATCCGCGACCACATCGACCACCTGGAGATGGAAGTGGATGACGAAATATGGCCGTTGCCTAAATATAGAGAACTGTTGTTTACCAAATAAAATGTCTGCAAGATTGCACGAAAGCTCCCACTTTTGTGCAATCTTTTTATAGATTCGTTCATTTTCTCATTTTTTCTTTTTACTTTTGTGCTGTATAACACAGTTTTGTAGCACTCATGGTAAAAATGAATATGTCAGACATCGATATTTCGGAACCATTATCCGATATGTTAGCTCCTCTAAACAATGAGCAAAAGGAGTTTCTGATGAATAATTATACGATACAAACCTACAAAAAGAATGAAACCATCTACTGTGAAGGAGAAACGCCACATCATCTGATGTGTCTCATCAGTGGAAAAGTGAAAATCTTCAAAGATGGTGTGGGGGGTAGAAGTCAAATTATCCGCATGATTAAACCACGCGAATACTTTGCATATCGTGCTTATTTTGCCAAACAAGATTTTGTAACTGCCGCAGCAGCTTTCGAACCTTCCGTTGTTTGCCTGATTCCTATGAGTGCCATCACTACGCTGGTTGCCCAAAATAATGACTTGGCCATGTTCTTTATCCGCCAACTTTCCATTGACTTGGGTATCTCTGACGAACGTACCGTTAATCTGACACAAAAACATATTCGCGGACGCTTGGCCGAATCACTCATCTTCCTGAAAGAAAGTTATGGACTGGAAGAAGACGGTTCTACGTTGAGCATTTATCTTTCACGTGAAGATCTGGCAAATCTTTCCAATATGACTACTTCGAACGCTATCCGTACCTTGTCGCAATTCGCTACGGAAAGACTGATTACTATCGACGGAAGAAAAATCAAAATCATCGAAGAAGAAAAGCTGAAGAAAATAAGCAAGATTGGGTAAGAGAGTTTCTGCACCAATCGTTCCACCCTAAATAGTGAACATACATATAGAAAATATAATTGCAGACATAAAACGTGGCAACAAACAGGCTTTCAAAAAGCTATTTGATGACTACTATCCTATTCTTTGCGTGTTCGCATCCCACTATATTGAAGACAAAGAAGTTTGCAAAGACATCGCACAAGATGTATTGTTAGCTTATTGGGAACGGAAAGAAGATTTTGACGACATTTTGAAAGTAAAAAGCTTCCTTTATACCGTCACCCGAAATAAATGTCTGAATCACTTAAAACATGAGCAATTAGATATTCCCTATTTTTCTGGACAGGAAGAGTTCGATAGTGGCTTCGAAGCTGCCATTATCGAACAGGAAACATTCCACATGGTTCGCAAAGCGGTAGAAGAATTGCCTACCCAAATGCGAAATATCATCTTATATTCTATGAAAGGGTTAAAAAACCATGAGATTGCTGACAAATTGCAAATTTCAGAAGGCACTGTCCATACGTTAAAGAAATTCGCCTATCGCAAACTTCGCGAAAGTCTCAAAGGCATAAATTACACCTTATTACTATTTTTATGCAAATAAAGTAACTTTTTGATTACCCCGTTTTTTCGATTGGATTGTTTTACTTATATAACAAATCGAAAAAACGATGAATTCATTTAAAGAAAAATTTAAAATTGCAAAAATCTTAGCTTCCTTATTTACTCATTCGTCTACCCCCGAAGAGGAAAAGAACTATCGTGCATGGTTGGATGAAAACCCGGAACATCAAAAGATAGCCGACCGGATATTAAATAAGGAAACGTATGAAGAAAACAGCCGGTTAATAAAAAGCTTCTCTTCACAAAAAGCGTGGGAGAAAGTCTATCCGTTATTAGGAGGCAATCAATCGGGTACTGTTTTTTCGTGGAAAAAGAGTCTGAAATATGCAGCTCTCATCTTATTGTTATTAGTACCTGCTTCTTACTTTATCTATCATTGGATATCCGAAGAAACGATTAGCGACATCACTCCGGGAACCCTTGGCGGGGAACTGATCTTGAGTGACGGCAAATCTTTCAATCTTTCCGACAATAATCTTCCGGAGAATGCGGTCAGAGCATTTGTGATCGATTCGAAAGGGATTAACTATCAGATTCCCGCCAACAAACCGCAAGTAAAAGAAATCCAAAACACACTACGCACATTGCAGGGGATGGAATGCCTTATCACGCTTTCCGACGGCACAAGGGTACATCTCAATGCGGAAACCCGGCTGACTTATCCGGTTTGTTTCAGTAGTAAAGAACGTATTGTGCAAATTGAAGGGGAGGCTTATTTTGATGTTGCCCCGGACAAGGAGCATCCGTTTATCGTAAAAACATCGCATACATCTATCCGGGTGACGGGAACGTCGTTCAACGTAAGAGCCTACGCTGATGAAGATACGGAAAGTACGACCTTAATCAGTGGAACAGTAAGAATCAACAGTAGAAATGAAGAATTCGAATTAGTTCCCAACCAGCACTATACATATAATAAAAATACCGGTACAAATACCGTCGCCAACGTAAACACTGATTTGTATACATCTTGGGAATCCGGATCATTTATCTTTTTAAATGTCCCTCTTGAGAATGTGATGTCATACCTGTCCAAATGGTATGGATTCCAATATTCTTTTGAAGACGAAGCAGCCAAACAGGTGCGTATCGGAGCTTACCTTAACCGCTACGCCAACATGAACCCGATTATCGACATGATTACAGAATTAAATCTGGTCAATATCAAACAACGGGAGGGCATCCTGCACATTTCCTACAAACAGTAATAATACATAATATAACTAACGCATTATGAAAAAACGAGTAAAATCCCTGCCGTGGGTGGTATCTTATGCAAGCAGAAACTTTGTGAAGTTCTGTCTTTTATGGATATTCTCCCTTTCTTCACTCATGATTCAAGCACAGGACAATCAGAGAATCTCCATTGACTTGAGAGGAGAAACGCTGGAAGCAGCACTCTGGTATCTGCAGAATCGTACGAAATTTGTCTTTATGTATGGAACGGAAGACATTGCTAATGTGACCGATATCACCATCAAGGCAAAAGATAAGACAATTACTGAAATTCTGGATGAATGTCTGGAAGGCACTAACCTGACTTACGAAATCTCTGGTAGCGCAATTGTTATAAAGAAAAAGCAAAGCCAGAAAGTTACAATCAGTGGTTGGATTCGAGATGCCAGTGGCGAAGCATTACCCGGTGCCACTGTTACGATTCGAGGCTCCAAACATGGAGCCATCGCCGGATTGGACGGACATTATACTTTTAATATTCCGGCACAAGAGGGATTGATTCTAACTTTTTCTTTTATCGGAATGGAAAAGAAAACGTTGAAATATACAGGTAAGAAAACAATCAATGTCACTCTGACCAGTTCCAGTACGGAAATTGACGAAGTGGTGGTTACCGGTTATCAGAATATTCAACGCCGCGACCTTGTTGGTTCCATTACTACGATAAAAGCGAAAGACATTATAATACCTTCCTACACTACTATCGACCAAATGTTACAAGGACGTGTAGCAGGTATGGTGGTTACTAACTCAAGTAGTCGTGTAGGTACGGCGCCTAAGATCCAGATTCGAGGTACCAGTACGCTACAAGGAAATCGTGATCCATTGTGGGTAGTAGACGGTATTATTCAGGAAGATTTCCAAGTAACACTAGATAGCGGCGAACTGATGACTAAAAGTTTAAAGGATATCATCGGCAACCAGATTTCATGGCTAAACCCCGCTGACATCGAAAACATCACAATTTTGAAAGATGCTTCCGCCACTGCTATCTATGGTTCAAAAGCATCTAACGGTGTAATCGAAATCACAACCAAAAAGAATACCACTGACAGATTGACTGTGAACTATTCCGCCAACTTTAACATCGGGCAACGCCCTAATTATGGAATGTTCAACTTTATGAACTCTCAAGAACGCATCCGTTTCTCACAAGAGGCGTTCGATGCAGGAATCACTTACGCAACAATGCCTTATAAGGATCCTAACACCTATGAAGGTATATTACGGATGTTGCAGGAACATGACATTTCTGATATCGAATATAGAAAACTTTACAACGACATGGAAACCCGCAATACTGACTGGTTCAAACGCCTGACACGCCGTTCGTTCAGCCATAGTCACAACGTTAGTGTTTCCGGTGGAACGAACAAGTTTAGTTATTCGGCATCTATGGGATATAACAACAGCGAAGGTCAGGAAATAGGCAATGATAACGAACGTATGACAGGTCGCATCGCTCTGATGTTACGTCCGATAGAAAAACTGACTATCAGTATGACTTTAAACGGTAGCGTTTCTACTACTAACGGCTTTTTCGACGATATCAATCCAATGGGTTATGCTACCAATACAAACCGTATCATCGACCCGGATGCTTATTATATGCAAGAAAACGGATACTATTATAAAACAGGAAATAAAGAAACCCTTTCATACAATTTTATCAATGAACGGGACAACAGCGGTTCAAAAGCACGCTCCAACTTCATGTCCGCTTCCTTAGATGTCAACTGGCATGTCCTTGACTGGTTAACTTATCAATTTACAGGCGGTTATTCGACTAATAACAGTACAAATGAAAGCTGGGCTACCGAACACACGTACCACATTGCCAACCTGTATCGTGGTTACGATTTTAATTCTGTTACTCCCACCAGTGCCGATTTTAAAGCTGCACAGCTTCCATTCGGAGGTAGATTGTACACAAACGACAATAACCAGTATTCTTACAATATCCAGAACAAGCTACAATTCAGCAAAGCATTCAATCCTAATAACCGATTGAATGCGCTATTGGGTATGGAACTTCGCTCGTCTACAGCTAAAGGAACAGCCAATACAGTTTGGGGATATGTACCGGACAGAGGTGAACGTATTGTAGCGCCTACCATACCAAGCCAAGTAGTATCACCGGGCGGAAGTCCAACAGGCTGGGGAATATTAAAAGAACTTTATGACAGAGGTTGGAAAAGAACAAACAATACCAACAACTTCCTTTCGTTCTTCGCTACTTTTGCATACTCATTCAAGAATCGCTATGTAGTCAATGCCAATGTACGAAATGATGCTTCCAACGTTTTCGGACAGGATATCAATCACCGTATCGACCCGACTTATTCATTCGGTTTTTCCTGGAGAGCATCGGAAGAAGCTTTCTTCCAAAAGCATCTGAAATGGATCACAACACTCAATTTCAGAGGAACATTTGGTATTCAGGGAAACGCTTTGACACGTGAAAGTCCTGAACTAATCTTAAGTCAGAACGGAGTACAAGCAGGATATAATCGATATTACTCCACTATTAGCCAGATCCCCAATCCGTATCTCTCCTGGGAACGTACCAAAAACTGGAATTTCGGTGTGGACCTGGAACTGTTTCATATGTTTTATATGAATCTGGAATACTACACCCGACGTTCCAATGCGGTAATCACCGTAGATTTACCATTCGAATATGGAATTAACGACATGAAACGTAACGGCGGAATTATTTACAATCGGGGAATTGAATACACGTTATCATTCACACCTGTTCAGAAACGTGATTTCAGCCTGAATATTAACCTGAATGCCTCTAAAAACTGGAACAAAGGCGGAGAAACCACGATTGACAGAACCACGGGGATGTACTTGACCGGAAGCAACACCCAGATATTAAAAGAAGGATATCCGTTAAGCGGATTCTGGTCATATTCCTTTGCCGGTCTTGATGGAAGTAACGGCAAACCGATGTTCAACTATGTTGAAGTCCCGGAAGAAGAAAAAAGTAAAGGCATCGACCCGACCACTTACCTTGTATATTCCGGAGAAAAAGAGCCGTATTTCACCGGAGGTCTCGGTTTGAGTTTCCGCTACAAATCTTTGTCACTAAATACCAGCTTTTCCCTTTTGTTAGGTAGCAAAAAGCGTTTGACGTCACCTTACAATGATTTCCGAGGAGAACATAATATGATGCCCGATCCAACCAAGAATATAAACCGCGATTTATTGAATCGCTGGCAAAAAACAGGAGACGAAGCTTACACAAATATCCCCGGGTTGCCGATATGGCCATTAGGGATCGCTTGGACTTTGCCTAACACGGAGACCGCAGAATCACCCATTTATATGTGGGAAAAATCAGATGCTATGGTAGTCAGCGCTTCATTCCTGCGTTGCCGTAACATTGGATTATCCTGGCAGATGAAAAAAGAATGGTGCGACAAGATACATGCTAAAAACCTGTCTATTAACTTTAATATGGACAATGTATTTGTAATAGCCAGCAAACGTTTTAATGGTTTTGATCCGGAATTAGAAAACAGCATCATGCCACGTTCTTTCTCATTGGGACTTAATATAGGATTTTAAACAATAAACAAAGAGAGATATGAAACTTAAATATTTAATTTATACAATTACACTGACCGGCCTCACCGCTTGCGGAGATTTCTTAGAGCCAAAGTCACAGAGCCAATATATACCTAAAGACGCTAATGCATTGCAAGAGATGCTTATCGGAGAAGCCTATCCCCAACAAAAGGATACCAAATTTCTCAACTATCAGGAAATACTCGCAGATGATGTCGAGCAGAATCAGGTGGAAGGTTACGAATTCCCAGAAAACGACAAAGCAGATATGGAAATATTTGAGATACTGTATAGCTGGCAACCCAATATGTTCGAAATACGAGAAAAATTGGGACAACAAACAGTCAATACTTGGGAGAACCTTTATGAATATATTTTAGGAGCTAATGCCACACTTGACTATATTGACGAAGTATCCGGTACAGAAATTGAAAAGAATTATATTAAGGCACAATCCTATGCCCTACGGGCTTTTTATTATTATATGTTAGTCAATCAGTACGGACTTCCCTATAATTATAACAAAGAATCATTGGGAGTTCCTCTCAAGCTGGACAGTAAAATGAGAGATGATGACAATATATTGATGAGACGGAACACGGTAGAAGAAGTATACCGACAGATTGTTACCGACCTAAACGAAGCAGAACGTTTATTCCTAACTCTCTCCGCCACACAACAATATGAACCGAACTACCTTGTCAGTTTACCTATGGTACAATTATTAAAATCACGTGTAGCTCTATATATGGAAAATTGGGAAGAAGCTAAAACGTATGCGGAGAAAGTTATCAAAGATTGGAACTTCTCACTACGCGATCTGAATACTATTCCTGCACCGGAAGCAGGTATAAAAGAACCTTATTACACATTCAATACATATGATTCGCCGGAAGTCATCTGGAGTTATGGAACTATCAGAGACTTGACAGGTGAATACGAAGGTTATATCGATAAGAAAGATGAAAACAGCGATGAAGAAAAGACCAGAAGAATGTTCAAAGCAGCAGACGGGTTAATCAACAGTTTCTCAGAAGGTGACTTACGCAAAGACCGTTATATTACTAGGGAAATGCAATATAACGAGGCGGTTCCGGAGAACAGCACATTTTATGATACTTATCTCCCCTATGGCAAATATAAGACACTACGTTCTGTCCCCACTTCCGGAAGCAGTGATTATTTTGCACTCTCCTTCCGAATAGCAGAAGCTTATCTAAACTATGCAGAAGCCGCTGCCATGAGCCAAGCCGAAGGAGATGCCATCACCGCTATGAATACATTGCTGGAGAAACGATATGATAGAGGAAACGCACCGTCTTTTTCCGGATTGAGCGGAGATGCTTTGATCACCCAAATACGTGAAGAACGCAGAAAAGAACTTTGCTACGAAGGACAACGCTGGTTCGACTTACGTCGATATGGTATGCCTTCCATACAGCACAAATGGGAAGGCAAAGTTTATACACTAACAAAAAACGATCCTTCATACGTATTACCTATTCCTACAGAAGTGTTGCAAAGAAACTTATTATTGGAACAAAATCCGTTCGGACCGGAACGGACTGGAGTTCCTGTTACAAAATAACTATAAATATAAGAAATAATGATCGTCAATTTTAAACAACAGAGAATCATGAAGCCAATATATAATGTATGGATATTACTATTCTGTCTCACATTCTCGTCCTGTTATAATGAAGATATTATCAACCCGACACCAGATCCACTTGCACTTGCCGGAGGATTTGAGTTTCCGCAGGGAAATAATTCATGGGACAATGATGTTATGAAAATCTACCAAGACTTCGGAGTGAAAATAATATATAAAGATATCACAGAAAAAGATCTCAATAAAAATTGGACTAATGGTGGAGTCGGTAGTTCATCAAGAGTCTTCGAGAATTGTCTCAATGACGAAATGGGAGCATTTTATATTACTTTTATGAAGAACCACATTTTTCCTTACCTCAACCGGGAAGTTACGGATAGAGTATTTCCCATGTACTGGTATATGGTATACAATTATTCTGTATTTACTTCCATTATACCGGGAGTACTGGAATATTATGTTGCACTGCCCGAGCATGATGACGGCCAAACCGACTGCTGGATAACTTGTTTCTGGGGAGATAAAGCCCACAGTACTTACGATGACCCAATCACAGGATGGAAAACTCCTATTGCCGGCAATAAGGATAGTTTTACCATACGCCGCTTCAAAATAATTGATGAAGTTATAAATACAGCTATCGCCAACGGAAATATTATCATACCCGAAGATGAATTTGATGCAGGATTTGACCATTTAACTCCGATTGTCAGAAGTGAAGACATCGAAAGTAAAGCCGATCCTAATTATTATCTTAAAAGAGGCTATCCTGGTAATGTAAATTCATTATCAGGTAAACATTCTAAACCCGATTCCGATAATCCTCCAACAGCCAAAGAAACATTTATCGGCTATCTGCAAATAGCCATGCGTCATACCAAAGAAGAACGGGAAGTAATGTTTCCTTCGGCAACCTATCCATTTCTAAGCACTAAGTTCGATTTTGTGACAAACTATCTAAAAAAATATAATATTGATTTGGAAGCTATCGCCAAAGGACCGGAAGATTGGGATATTAAACCTTATCCGGAACTACAGAAAACTGATGAAGGAGATGGCGATGATGACCAGCACGGCCATGATCGACCAGACGTTGACGTTCTTGAAGTCCACGTCTGCAACCTCGATCAGGTCTTTGGTCATAGCGCCTTCACCGGTGATGACGCCCTCGGGGTCTACATTTTTGATCAGGCCGATCATCTTGTCCAGCTGGCTGTTGATGGCATCCGTGCCGGTCTTGTAGGAGCTGTTTGCAAGGATCAGCTTGTAGCCGCCGGACTGCAGGATCTCCATGATGCTGTCGGGAAGCAGCTCGGTCTGGAAGCCCGGGCCGGTGATGGAATCCAGACTTACCACCTGCGTAATGCCATCCACGTCCTTGAGTTCATCGCACAGGTCGCTCACCTCGGTGGCAGTCAGGTCGTCATGCACCAGAATGAAGTGGCTGGTGGTCATGCCGAAGTCCTCGCCCAGCTTGTTGGTGCCCACGATGCCGGTCAGGTCCTGCGGCAGGGAGTCAAACAGGGTGTAGTACACCTCGGTCTTGTTCTGCGCGATGGCAAAGGGGATGAGGATGAGGATAAAGATAACCACGATGGGCACCGAGTGATTGGAGACAAAGTGGCTGAGCTTTTTCAGCTTGGGGATCACGGTGCGGTGCTTGTACTTTTCCACCCATTTATCAAAGGTAAGGATCAGGGAGGGCAGGATGACCACGGTGCAGATGACACCGAGGGCAACGCCCTTTGCCATGACAAGGCCGATATCGCGGCCCAGCGTCAGACGCATGGCACACAGTGCCAGGAAGCCTGCAATGGTGGTCAGGCTGGAAGCAGAGATGGAAGTCATGGTCTTGCAGATGGCGCTGGTCATGGCCTCCTCGTTGGAAGAGCGCAGCTCCTTTTCTTCCTGATAGCGGTGCAGCAGGAAGATGGAGAAGTCCATCGTGACACCCAGCTGCAGCACGGTGGCTAGTGCTTCGGTGATGTAGCTGATCTGGCCCAGAAAGATGTTGGTGCCGAAGTTGTACGCGATGGGGAACAGCAGACCCAGCATGAACAGCAGCGGGGTGATGGTACTTTCCAGTGAGAGGAACAGCACCAGCAGGCTGGCGCCCACGGCGATCAGGATGTACATGGGCATTTCCTGATTGACCAGCGCCTTGGTGTCCTGCAGAATGACGCTCATGCCGCCGAAGAAGCAGTCCTTGCGCAGCAGCTTTTCGATCTGCGCAACGGCTTCCATGGTCTCGTCGCTGGCGCTGGGGGCGTCAAAGCGGACGATCAGCATGGTGGAATCGTTTTTGCCGAACATGAACTGCTGTACATCGGCGGGCAGCATCTCGGTGGGGATGCTGGGGTCGATCACATCGCTGAGCCAGAAGGTCTGGGTCACGCCGGGAACAGCCTCGATGTCCTTCTTCATGGCGATCAATTCGTTTGTGGGTAAGCCTTCTACCGTGATCATACCGGTGGAGGCCAGATGGAAATCGTCCTCAAGGGCTACCTCGCCGATCATGGAGTCCAGATCCTGCGGCAGGTAGGTGAGGATGTCATAGTTGATTCGGGTAGCAATTGCGCCGATTGCGGAAGGGATCAACAGCAGGAATGCTACTGTCAGGATCAGCTTGCGCAGCCGCACAATGCCCTGTGCGATCTTTTTCATGAGAACCCTCCATAGAAAATGGTTAAAAATCTTAGTAAAATGACTGGCGGTCATTTCCAAGCAAACACTATTATAACCATGACAAACCGGGTGTCAAGTACAAAAATGACCAGAAGTCAGTTTTCTTATCAACTGCCTGAAATTGTATAGCTTTTTTGACTTGCACTATCGGGAAAGGACTGCTAAAATGATTGAGACAACACAAATGAGCGAATGAAACCGAGCGGAAAAGAGGAATCGTCAGGGAATATGGGTACCGTGGAGGGCAAAAAGCAGGAGAAGCGCCGGGCACTGCTGGAGGCAGCCTATGATCTGTTTCTGGAGCGAGGTGCCGCAAAAACCAGCGTAGAGGATATCACCAGCCGGGCCAAGGTGGCCAAGGGCACCTTTTATCTGTATTTTCAGGATAAAGGTGCGGTGATGCAGGCGCTGCTGGGCCGGGTGAGCTACCAGCTGCTGAGCAACGCGTGCGAAGCGGTGGAAAAGCAGACAGAGCTCGAAAACTTCCCGGACATGATGACGATTACACATTTGGAATCGGAGTAAAAGACATTGCGGGAAAT
>OJOI01001043.1_pt1 | contig 16849 bp, 20 predicted proteins | sample 1598061 | NCBI WGS metagenome assembly OJOI01 (sample SAMN01915224, study PRJEB22387) | human gut metagenome | isolation source: stool | host: Homo sapiens | place: USA
GTGGCTGTTTATCTGCGCCGCCGTGAGAAGGAGCTGGACGAGTACGAGCGTCTGCTGTTCGGCGAGGATACCGCCGCCCCCGCTGAGGAAGAGCCTGCTGAGGCCGAAGACGAGGCTGCAGAAGAGGCTGCTCCCGCTGAGGATACTGCCGAATAACGCGGGCCGAAACAGAACAAAATGACGAAGGGCGCACCGGCAGTCTGTAACAGGGCTGTGCCGGTGCGCCTTTTTATACCCTCTCAGGCGCTTGCGCCCAAACTTTAGGAGGAGAGTACATATGAAGCGGCTTTTGTTATGGCTCATCGGCGTCGCGCTGGGCGTCGTGGTGCTGCTTGCGGCGGTGCTGAGCGTGAGTTATTCGTTCACCTCGGAGGGCGCGAAGCCCGCGTCTGAGGTGCAGTTCGCCGGGCAGGAGCTGGAGCCCAACGGCTGGTGCTGGCAGGTGCCGCTGCTGGGCGGGCAGGTGGATAAAGTCTTCGCCAGCCCCCGCACCCTCACGGTGCAGAAGCTTGGCGTCCTCTACGACGCCCACCCGGCCTTCGCCCTGCCCGAGTGGTACAGCTACGGCCCGCTGACCATCACCGACAGCGCGGGCAATGTGGTCTTCGAGGGGACTGCGGCCACCTACGACGATTTTTTGTTCCCGGCCAACGGCGACTATAAGGCCGAGCTGACCGTCTGGCGTCTGCCGGAAAATATGCTGGCCACCCAGTTCGAGGGCGGCAGCACCGGTGAGCTGCGGCAGGACGTCCGGCTCGAAAAGCCCGCGAAGCCCATCGGTTGGTATTATTACTCTTTTCGCTTTACGCTGCAGGCAAGCGCCGAGGTGGAGCTTTCCGCCGAACGGATGGAGCAGGGCGGCACCGTGGCCGCGGCTTTCACCGGCATGGTGGGTGAGACGGCCCCTACGGTGGAAACAGACCTCGGCAATGTGCAGGCTGTCCGTCTGGGCAGCGGGTGGCGCGCCTATATCCCGGCGGCCTACAATGCCGCTGCCGGTGCGCATGAAGTGACCTTTACCGTGGGCGGCGAGACGGTGGTGAAGAACATCACCGTCATCCCGAAGGACTTCGGCACGGTTGAAATCGAAGCCGAACCGGAAGCCTCTGAAGCTGCCAACACCGAGTTCCGCAACGCCGTCTGGCCCCTCTATGAGCAGCCCGCCCGCGAAAAGCTGTGGAGCGGCGGCTTCGCCTGCCCGGCGGAGAATTACATGACTCTGGTGGACTTCGGTCAGACCAAAGTCACCGGCGGCAAGCAGGGCAGCAAATCGAACTCCACGAAACTCTACACCATCCCGGGCGACCCCTGCCGCGCTCCCGCAAACGGCGTCGTGGTGCTGGCCCGGAACCTTGCCCTCACCGGCAACACCGTCGTCATCGACCACGGCTGCGGGATGCGCAGCTACCTCTATGGGCTGGATGCTCTCTCGGTGAGCGAGGGCCAGAGCGTGGAGTGCGGGCAGGCCGTGGGCGCATTGGGCGAAGACCTGACCATGGACTTCAAGCTCGGCAGCAAGAGCGTGAATCCGTGGCTGCTCTTCCAGACCAGCGGCGGGCTGTTCTGGAAGGAGAATGGGTGAGGTCGGCAAATCGGAATTTGAAAGGAGCGTTTTCAATGGCAAGCAAGAAAGTCGAAATGTATGCTAAAAAACGATATGAATTAGATGAAATCAAAAATAAAATCAAAGAAGAATTTGATAAACGTAAGTTCTCCGATGTGGAATTCAAAGACGAAATTATACGTGAATTGGGAGACACCAAAACACTACTATTAATTTTTGAAAACTGGTTTTTACGAACAGGAAGTTATGCCAGTTTAGTAATTATGTTATCCGAGTATCAGGGGTATCAGAGTGCAGATATTATTGCCACTGGTGGTAAAGAAGCTTTCTTTTCTTTTGGTGCAGAAGGTGACTTTGCAAAGTTTGGAGAAGATGCTTTGAAGAATTTAGGCTTTCAAGGAAAAGTTAGATAAATTCCAGTTTGTAGATGCAAATACATAGTAATTATGGTGTAGGGGACAAGGAATTGTTCCCTACAAATCGGAATTTAATTTATACATTTGGAGGTGGTAAACAATGAGAAAATGTGCAAAATGCGGAAAAGTTATGATGTCAGATTTAAGACTTAAAGTAAATGGTGGGGGCTATGGGATTGTTGTTCATGTAGATGAAAAACAAAAGGCAAAAATTATAGATGATGTAAAAGTTGCGGTCTGTACAGAGTGTGGTAATATAGAAATGTATTTAGAGGATTTAACTAATTTGAAAGATTAAGCGATAACTTCCAGATGATAAAGCAGAAGTATAGGGTTTGATTCATATGATTTCAGAAAAAAAACAGAGAATTGCTGCTATTATGGTTTTAAGTTCCATCATGCTGATTTTACTTTTGTCGATAAATTTCCGAATCTGGAGTGGATATTATGCAGAAGGGGATTTGGAAAGTATAGTCATACAGCAGATGGAATGCTTGGAAAAGTCAAATAGTGAAAACGATATAAGCGAAAGTATATGTTTGCATTTCTATGAGTGTATATGTTTCGGTGGAATAGAAATAATGGTGATCTGGGTATATGATGGCTTTAAAGACCTCGGACAAGGTGAGTTTTCTTTCAGACCGGGAGTTACCCTTTGCAGTCTATCGGTTCGGATGGATGATTAAATACTTCTGATAATCAAATTTAAAATTTATTATCAGGAGGAACTTCGATGTATGTATTAAATGCAAATCATATTTCAAAAAGTTATAAAACTGCAGGAGAAACTATGCGGATTTTGCAGAATGTGAATCTGCAAGTTATGAAAGGAGAAATGGTTGCTATTATGGGACCATCCGGCAGTGGAAAGACTACTCTGCTCCATGTGCTGACCGGGGTTGACACACCGGACGATGGAGAAATCGTAATAGGAGGAGAAACGTTTTCACAGCTTACGGAAGAAGAGAAGGCATTTTTTCGCAGAAAGCATATGGGAATGATTTTTCAGGATTTCCAGCTTTTGGAGAGTTTGACGGTAAAAGAAAATATATTGTTACCACTCATTCTTGAACGAAAAGAAGCAGACATCCAGCAAGAGCGTTTTTCAAGAATAGCGTATGTGCTCGGCATTGAAAAATTAGCTGACAAAGGAATTACGGAAATATCGGGAGGTCAGAAACAGAGAGTTGCGATTGGCAGGGCGCTGATCAATGAACCGGATATTATTTTTGGAGATGAGCCAACAGGAAGCCTTGACCGAAAGACCACAGGGGATGTGATGCGATGTATGAAACAGATGAATCAACGGTCTGGCATCAGCTTTATGCTTGTAACACATGATGCTTATACGGCATCCTTTTGTGACCGGGTACTTTTTCTACAGGATGGGAATCTGGCAAAAGAAGTAAAGAAAGAGAACACTGCCGATAATTTCAGAGAAGATATATGGAAAACGCTGTGCGGTTTGGGAGGTGGAAAAGATGACCTTTTTTGATATTTCCCGAAAGATGCTGAAAGCTGGTTTTTACAAATATCGATTGTACTTTCTATGCAATTTATCTGCAACGGCATTATTCTGTTGTTTTGCAGTTATTTCCACAAACAGGACGTTTATGAATGCGTCGATTGTAAATTCATCAATATCCAATAACATTTATCTTCCATTTTTTCTGTCTGCAGTGTTTCTGTTTTTTTTTCTTCCTGTTTCGTGTCAGGCATTTCTGGCATCAAGAAAACAGGAATACGGCGTGATGTTTTCTCTTGGCATGAGCCGGAAGGAAGCGTTTAGAAACTTACTTTTTGAAAATGTGATCATATCCGTGCTGGCATTAGCAATAGCACTTGCGGCAGGAACTGTGCTGTCATTTTTATTTTTTTCCGTTATCATTTATGCAATAGATGTTCACGGAGTGCAATGGCAGTTTTGCCCGGAAGCATATAAGCTTACAGCAGTTCTATATACAGTAGTGGTGGCAGTTGCCTTTATCCTGAATGCCGGGAGACTTATGCTGGATAAAATTGGAACCCTGCTAAAAGCACAATATCGGGCAGAAAAAACAGGAAAGATCGGTACGTTCTTATGCAGACTTGCACCCAACTACATGAGGTTTCATCTGGTGGAATGGTCATTTGTCCGCAGACACAAGAAAGAATGGGGATGTAGGTATGTTTTAGCATCTCTCATAATAGCGGTATCTGTTATGCTTACGGGGGTATGTGTGACTTTATATCCGGCTTTTCTACAGGATGCAAAAAGTTATTCTCCCTATGACATGGTGTACTCAGAAATCTATGGAATGAATCAGGTTTCAGTACAGGATGTCCTTCATATATTGGAGAAAAATGGTGTTACTGTAGAACAGGTCATTCAGCTTCCCTATATCAGAGATGATGTTTTTAATTACCTTCCTGTGACAGAAATAAACCGGGATTTTGGATGTGATTATCAGATTCAGGAAGGCGAGTTTTTGAATTTGTTTCAGTACAATCTGGAAGATGGGTATGAACATAACATACAGCCAGTATCTACTGTAACGATTTCCGGGGACAGAAAGCTGCAGTCTGTTGGAACAGATGTAAAGATACTGTTTAATCAAAATCCGACCTTTGCAGATAAAACACTGATCATCAACGATTCTGATTTCGAAAAATTAAGTGCAGATATAACAGGTAGTGCTGGTATCGCAAACTTGTTTCAGTTTCAGAATTGGGAAGATTCTTATGCGGGAGTATGTGAAGTAAAAGAATATCTGCAGGAAAGCAATCAGTTGAATGAAGATGAGCAGACATATTATGAATTGTCTTCGAAAGTGGAGAAATACCAGGATGCAAAGAAATCAGGACAATTTTTATTATTTTTGATGGCATTTGTGATAGGGCTTATGATAATGGCTGAGTTTCTGTTAATTCATTCACGTATCCAGGCAGAGAAGGAAGAAAATAGCAGGGTCGTTTGTAGTTTGCGAATGTTGGGAATGATAGACAAGGAAATTGTAAAGTGCCTTTGCTATAAGAATTTTCTAAGATTTATACCGCCATCGGTTGTGGGAACAATCCTTTCTTTCCTGCCATCTTATTATCTGAATGAGAGTTATGGAATGGGGACGAATGGAATTCTGGCAGGAATCGTATTTGGAGTGATTATGACAGTCGGAACATTCGTGGTGATACGCAGGTATTCTGAAAAAGAAGAAAAACTTTATGAAAGTGGTTTTATAATACAAGGAAGAGGATTTTTCGAGAGGATTTTTTGATTATAGATAAGTAGAAAAAGATTCAAATCCTGTGTATAATTAAAAGATAAAGATAGAGACAACTCGAAGTTTTTAGGGCTAAAGCCAATATAAATAATACTAGACAGGTTTGTCCAATAGCGTAAATACGGCATTTTCTCGCTTTGTGTCGTGTTAATCTCACCCACCCGGCGCTATACTCAGGACGAAAGGAGGCCCCCGCATGGATCAAATCAGGATCGGAGCGTTTCTCAAAGCGCTCCGTAAGGAAAAGGGATTGACGCAGGAGCAGCTGGCCGAAAAGCTGGCGGTTTCCGGCCGGACAGTCTCCCGCTGGGAAACCGGCAGCAATATGCCCGATATCGGTATGCTGGTCGTGCTCGCCGATTTTTATGGCGTCAGCATCCCGGAGCTTATCAATGGAGAAAGGAAAAGCGAGAATATGAATCAGGAAACAAGAGATACCGCCATCGCCATGGCGGAATATAGCCAGGTCACAGCAAAAAGCAGCAGGCGGAAAGTCATTGGCATTCTGTTTATAACATTTGGACTGTTTATTATCATATCGGCCCTGTCCGTCTTCCCCGGCGAAAGCAGCTGGGGCGGCATCTACGCCACATTCGGCAGCCTTGTGATGCTGGTCGGCCTGTATCTCATCATCCGTCCGCTTGCCGCAAAATGTGCCACCCGCATCGGCATCATCCTCGCCGCCGCCCTGCTGCTGTTCGGCGTATTCACCCTGTCGGATTACCTCGCCGTCACACAGTTCAATCAGGTCCCGCGGTTCCGCATTGCAACGCGCTACGACAGCCGCACCCCCGATCAGCTGGTGTATCAAACACTGTTCTTCACCGCCATCCAGCAAAATCCTGGCACCCCGCAGGAGCGGGTCTATATCGTAAAATAGACCCTATAAAATCCGGCAGTCCCTGTCCGCCTTCCCCTCAGCCCTCTGCAAGCCGCCTCCTTCCCCCCGCGAACTTTCCCGCCCCGATGGGCCGAAACCTTCAGCCTGCCGGCTAATCTCGCTTTTGGCGTCTCGCAGAAACCAAAGCCCCCTTTGTGTAAAGGGAGGCGGCGCGAAGCGCCGGAGGGATCGTTTTGGGACAGGCTGCAATTATTTCAAAATGACGGGTCGGTCACAGCTCCTCCTACCCAAGGGAGCCTCAGGGAGCCTTTTAGAATCTGCCATAACAGACTTTTTCAATACGCAAAAACCCCCGGCCATTGGACCGGGGGTTTACTCGCACTGTGGCTGCCCTGTGGAGAGGGGCAGGGAGGAAGGTCTTAGTCCTTCTTCAGGGAAATGGCGGCGGCGGAAACGCCGGTGATAACAACCAGAGCGGCCGCTACGCCTACGATGTCATTGGCACCGGTGGCAGGATTCTGGCTGCCGCCATTGCTGTTGGAACCATTGGAGCCGCTGTTGCCGCTATTGCTGGTGGTGGTCGCGGTCAGTGCCTTATCGGTCACGATGACCGGGCCGGTCAGGGTGCCGCCAAAGCTCAGCAGACCAGTGCCCTCATTAAACTTGGCGCTCAGGCTCTGCAGGGAGCCGTCCTCGCGTACCATGTAGGCATTGTAGCCCTTGGCCATGCCGTCCACGGTGATCTCCGCCGGGCGGTTGATGATGACCTGCTCAGCGCCGTAGCCGTAGGAAGCCTTGATGGAAGCGCCGGCCTTGGTTAGGTTGTCGTTCAGCGCCTTCTGGGCGGCGGGGGAAAGGGTGGTGTAATTCACGGTGCCAAAGTAGATCTTGTCGCCGGCCTTCAGCGGGACAGAAACAGTGACCTTGCCGCCGTTATCCTCGGTGACGGACTGGTTCCAGCTGCCGCTGGTGATGTACTGGCCATCTACGGTGGCGGCCTTTACAGTATACAGGATCTTACCGGTCTTATCCATGTTGGCGACATTCAGTCCGCCCGCGCCAAATACGGCGTCGGCCTCATCAGCCTTGCGGCCGTAGTCGAAGCACATGGCCAGGATGTGGTCCTCGCTCTTGGCGTTCATGGGGCAGAAGTTGTCGCCCGGCTCCTTAGCGGAGAAGCTCGCCAGCTCATCAAAGCTGGTAACATAGGTATAGTTGGTCACGCCGTTTACATCCTTCACATAGCTCACATTCAGCGCCGGAGCGGAAACACCGTAAACGGTGACCTTTACGCCGGAAATGATGATATCGGCATTGTTATCCAGTACAGAGGTCTCATTGGCCTTGGTGGTCACCACATACTTGTAGGTGGTCTCATCGGTCCGTACCCAGCCCTGGCTGGCGATGAGATCGCTGCCTACGGGGACGGTCAGGGTAACGGTATTCTTCTTGGGGTCAAAGCTGCCGTTGGTCTTGCCCCAGTTCTGGTCGGTCAGGCCCAGCTCTTCCTGGGTGAATACGATAGACTGTCCGGGCACGATGGACTGCATGTAGGTGTTATCGGCCGCGGAGGTGCCGCCGGGGTAGCCAGTCTGGTTCCCGGTGGAAACCGCAAACGCCATGGTGCACACCATCAGCACAGCCAGTGCCAGTGCAAATGCTTTTTTCATGGGTTACTCTCCTTTGGGTAAAAATCATTTTGGTTTGTGAAGACCCGGCGGCATGCTCCACATCTGTCCGCCCGGCTTCTGTGGCCCATTGTACCGGCCATCGCCCACTTCCACAAGATGGAGATTGTAACCAATTTGTCATTTTATGCGTTTTGCCGGTTTTGCGTCATTTTCTCTCTTCCCGGTTGCAAAAACGCCGAAATTTCTGGATTTTTCACACCATTCTTCCCATTTTTACCCTCTGCCTCCCCGCTGCCAAAAGCTCCAGCAGCATCCAACTCAGCATAATTATTACATTTTGTAACCAACCGCGAAATTTGGGCGTTGGGCCGCAAACCTTCCGCTTGCCGCCCTCCGCCAGCTCCAGCAAGCCGCAGCATCGGGCGCAGCCCGTTCCGCCTTCGGCGGAACAAAGCAGGCTCCGCCTGCTTTCGGCGGCTTCGCCGCCGGGGCTGCGCCCGCCGCAAACCCTCTACCCTTTGCCCTCACCTTACATGTAGGCCGGGTCGGCCAGCACCAGCCGGGTCAGGCAGCCGCTCTCGGTGTAGATGATCTTCACTTGATAAGCCGCCATCAGCCGGTTGCCGCTTATTGTGGATTTCAGATAAATGGCCTGCCCGGGGGCGATGTTGTGCAGTCCCGGCACCGTTACCCTGGCGCTGTGCAGCCCCAGCTGGCCTTTCATCACCCGCCGGTAGGCGTCCAGCGCCGGGTTGCCGGTGTATTCCCCGGCCGGGATGATGTACCGGTTGCGCCGCACCTGCTGCTCGTTGCCAAAGGGATTGTTGTATAGCTGGGAATAGGCCCCGCCCGCATCCCGGTAAACAATGGTAGAAAGCGGGCTGCTCCGCCGGGTGATGTACTCCAGCGAGCAGTACCGCAGCACCCCGGTCTCGTTCACCGCGTTGCTGATAATAATGGGGTCATCGCCGGTCAGCGTCTCCACCACCACGGTGTTCCCGGCGGTGATGTGCGGCTCCCGGCCATACAGCCGGAAGCACAGGATACAGAAGGCCTCCCACACCGAATGCCCCTTCCCCAGCTGGAAGGTCGCCGCGCTGGCGGTGGTATTGGGCAGTGAAAGCCCGGTAAACCCCAGCGTTTTCAGCTCCGCGTTAAAGTAAGCTTGCGCCGTTAGGTCGGTGTAGGTCTTGGGCAGCGCCTCATTATCGCACAGCAGCGCCCCCGGCGTCCGGGCACTGATGCTGACAAACGCCCCGTTCCCATCCACCGAGCGTACGATCTCATCGCACAGCCCGGCAAACAGCGCGTCGGTGCCGTGCTTCACCTGAATTTTCGTCAGGTCGTCCAGCGACCCCTCGTGCGGCAGGGTGATATCCAGCTGCCACGCCGGGGAATCCCACGCCCTGGTGATGACCATGGAGTTGGGCTCCTTCAGGGAGATGGTCTCATTCCCCAGCGTCAGTCCCAGCAGCTCAATCGACATGGTGTTCCTCCTTCCCGGCTGCGCCGCCGTCCAGAATATCGCCCGGTTTCAGCGTGTCCTGTTGGGCCAATACCTGTCCCAAAGGGACATTCCATTTCTTTCGGCCAGCCGGCGCGGCCGATTTGTTTTTCTCCGATGCGGGAGCGGCTGCCTTTTCGCGGGCCGCTATCGGCCCGATTCGTTTCCTCTGCTCAGTCCGCATAGCGTGTCCCCTCCCGGTCGGTGGAAGCGATCAGCTCGGTGAACTCCGCGGTGTACCGCAGCACCGTGCCATCTCCCTCCCCGGTATAGCTCAAGGCAGTGGGGAAGGCCACCACCACCCCCATCCCGGGGATGCGCAGATTGCGGGCAGTGGCCTGCCACATCAGGGCCTCCAGGGCGGTGTACTGGGCCTTGGCGTTGGCCCCGTAAAATACTCCCTCCGCCCGGATGATCCGCCGGGCCAGCCCCAGGTTCTGGTGGATAGGCCCGTATTCCGGACAGTGGGCGGTGGCTATGCGGGTCTCGGTGGTTACCGTTATCCTCTCCGGATTGTGCGGAAAGGTGAAGGTCTTAAAGCTCATTGTCGTCATGGAAGGTTTCCTCCTCTCAGTACAGCGGCTCGCCGCAGCGGTCCATCTCCGGGGCCAGCCGCAGCTGGCGGCGCTGCAGGGCGCTCAACTCGGTTTCCAGCGTGGCGCTATCCTGCAGGGGGATCTCCCGGATGACGACCTTTTCCTCCAGCCGGGTGTTTCCCTCCCGGCGCAGGCTGGCCGCTGCCTCCGGCTCCCGGATGGCTGCGGTCACGGGCTTTGCTTCCTGGGCCATCATGCCCCACCTCCTTCTCCTGCCCGTCCCATGCGTGTGGAGCCCGGCCCCCGGCGGCGCCGCGGCAGCCTCCGGCTGCCGCCGCCATACGGCGGTCGGGCGCTTTCAGCGCCCCGCGGCGCCGCCGGGCCCTTACTCAGCAGTCGCTTCATCCCCGGTCACCTCCGTTCGGGCCTTGGCCGTCAGCGTGGCCCGCAGCCAGATCAACGGCCGGCGGGTTTCCTCCTCTATGGCGGTCCATTCGCAGCCGGTGTATTGCACCGTCTGCCCGTTTCTCGTAATTTTCACGGTAAAATTACTCATTGTATAAAAATTCGCGGGATTTTCCCATTTTATCTGCTCCAGCTGCAAAATATGCGTTACCGTGCCGGGCAGAAAGGTTAGCGGCTCGGTGCTGCCATAGGGCCGCACCGCCGTCACTGCCCGGCTGGATTTGACTGCATACCCGGCGGCGTGGGCCTGCACCGTGCCCCCCGTTTCAATGGTGATCCCCCCAAGGGAGTGGATAATCTGGTTCATGCCTCGTCCTCCTCTTCGGGGGCCTCGGCCAGCTCGCAGCAGACCTTCAAAAGCCCCCGGCGGGCAAAGGCTCCGCACCCCCGGTCAAAGCCGGTCTCGGCCCATTCCAGCCCGGTCACCCCGCAGGGGAAATCCCCCCGCAGCGTCAGTGCCGTGACGGCATCGGTCAGGGCCTCCACCGCCTCCATGCTGTCCCGGTGCAGGGCGGTCAGCCGCAGGCCCACCTCCAGCAGCAGCGGAGTGCTGCCGGGCAGGGTGTCCTCGCTGCGCTTCACGCTGTGGTCGTTCAGCACCAGGGTGGTCACCCCGGCGGCCAGCGGCCTTCTCACCGTCGGCATGCTGTATAGTATTTCACATTCGCCCAGCAGCGGCAAAAGGTACACCGCCAGCTGCTGCCGCAGATCAAAAAGACTGGTTACTTGCATGCTGTCACCTGCCCAAAGTAGAATTTTCTGCCGCCCAGCTCCCCGGCGGCCGCCGCCAGATATTCCTCACACAGCGCCTTGGCCGCCGCCAGCGTGTCCTTATTCACCAGAGCCGCCGCCCCTACATGGGGCAGGCTGCTTCCGCTCATCTGCGCCAGGCACCAGCGGTAGTAGGCCAGCGCTGCCGCGGCACTGCCCAGGGGCTCCGCCGCGGGGAGGGCCGACCGCCGTTTGGCGGTCAGCTGCTCCATGGCGTCCCGGCAGTAGGGCAGACAGGCTTGCAGTTCTTCCCCGGTCAGCCCGGAAAAAACCGCGAATTTTTGCAGGATCAGTTCGATATCCATGTTGCTGCCTCCTTCATTCTGTCGGTTTATCCGCGTTAGGCGGTCTTCAGGGTCATTACCTTCACCGCGTCAGGGAAGATCATCGAGAAGCCCGCGGTGGAGGAAACGGCGGCACGCTCCAGCTGGCAGTCGATCAGACGGTCGGCGTCCACGGTCACGGCGTCGCCCACCACCATCTCCAGGGCGTAGCGGCGGTCCAGCGCGATGATGGTCCCATCGGCCACCGCGTCGCAGAGGATCATCTCGGCACCCAGCGGGGTGCCCAGCTTGCCGGTATTCTGGAAGTGCAGGCCGGTGGTGGGATCGCTGAAGGCGGAAAGCCCCAGGATGGCGGCGGCGGTCTTGGCGTTCACCAGCAGGGTGTTCATCTGGTAGGCGGTAAACTTGCTCCACAGGGTAAGCAGATCGCTGTAAGCCAGGGTAGTGGCCGCGGTGGTCAGCTTCTGGGGCGCGCTGCCGGTGGAGCCGTCGCCGTTCACCAGCACATCCACGGCGTCCTTCATCTGGCAGCGGGCGATCTCAGCGCCGATGCGGCGCAGCGCCAGGGTGAAAAGATCCAGCCGCTGGAACTTGATCGCCTCGTAGGAGGCACGCAGCATACGGCCGCGCTTTTTCAGGGCGGTGGTCTTGTCCTTCAGGCTGATGGTGGTGGTGGAAAGGGCGGCGGCCTCATTGGTCACATCGGCCTCCAGGTCGTCGTTGGTGGTAAGACCCCGGTAATCGGTGGCGGAAATGAGGGTGCGGGCGGCCACGATGGAGGAAAGCGGATCATTTTCCTCCATGCCCTGGCGGATGGCTCTCATCAGGTATTCGGGGAACAGCACGGCGCTCTGTCCGTTCTGGAAGAACTTCTCCAGCGCGCTGGAGTGGCTGCCGCCCACCTGAATATCAAAGCGCTTGAGCTGGCGCTGGAAGGCATCCAGATGGCCCAGCTCGGTGCCGCGGTAATTCTCGGTGGGGTCCATCTTTTCCAGCCGCTCGGCAAAGCTCTCGCCGCAGCCGCGGTACAGGGATTTCTGGATGTTCAGTTCTTTGTAGTTATTATTCATGTGTTTTCTCTCCTCTTTCTCATCAGATGCAAAATGCACGGTTATCGGTTTCGTTTTCGGGGGCCGGGGCGGTCTGCACCACCGGCGCAAAGCGCTTTTCGGCCTGCTGCTTCATCAGGGCGGCCAGCTCCTCCAGCTCAGTGACGGTCAGCGGGGCCATGCTCTTTTCCAGCAGGGCGGGGGGCATCTGCGGCTGGGCCAGCATGGTCCGCCTGCGGATGGTCTCACACAGGCTCTGCCGGTAGCGGCCGGCCTCCTCGCTCTTTTCCTCCAGCGCGGCGATGTGCTTTCTCAGCCCATAGGCCGCGGCGGCATCCAGGTGCAGCTCGCCCCGCTCCATTTCGGCTATGGCCCGCTCCGGGGTCAGATGCAGGGCTTTGCGGGCGGCGTGGCTTTTGGTCACCCCGGCGGCCGGTTGGGCCGGCACCGCCACAAAGCTCCATTCATAGGCGTCGGTGGGGTCCTCCAGCAGGGTGTAGCACAGCCGGCCGCCGTACTTTTTGCCGGACTGGTGGCCGCAGGTCGCCTCCTGGCGGTCCGCCCCGCAGATGGAACAGACTTTTTTGCCGATGGAGCAGCCCACGCTCACCTCCTTCTTGATGCCGCCGTCGATCTCCAGAATGAGGTCGGCATTGGCGGCGGTGCGCACCATGTAGGCCCAGGCCTTCAGGGCCTTGTAGGGCTCGCCCCGGTGGTTCAGGCGGCCGGGTTCCTCCTCCACCGCGCAGCGGTAAATGCGGGCGGTCTGCTTTTCCCCGCGGGGGTCGTGGTCAAAAATGCCGGTCTTTCCGCGGAACAGCACCGCCAGCTTTTCCAGCGCCGCGTTGGTAAAGCATTCGTGGTCTCGGTCCAGGTCGTTATCGCACAGCACCAACGGGAAGGTGTAGACCTCCTCGGCGGTCAGCCTGCGGCGGCTGTACCGGGCAATGGCCTCCAGCTCCGCTTCGGTTACAGGGCAGCCTTCGGCTGTGATATTGGCTTGGTTCATACTTTTCCCTCCTTACCGGCCCATGCGGCCGGCTTCTGTCTTGGTTCTTCGGCTCCGTCCCGCAAACCAAAGGCCGTTCCGGCCGCTTCGGTTTTGGTCACAGGGCAGCCCCCGGCCGGGATGTTGGTTTTACTCATACCGTTCCCTCCTGTTTGGCCGCATGGGCCAGCTTGCGTTCCAGTTCCTCGGCCTTGGCGCGGGTCAGGCGGGCCGTGGCCTCTTCGGTTTCATCCTGCAGGCTGATGGGCGCCCATTCTACCGCGACCTCCGGGGCAAAGCCCTGACTGCGCAGGTACAGCCCGGCTATTTTGGCAAGGACGGGGGTAAGCAGCCGCCGGTAGGATTCCAGCTCGCCGGTAAGCAGATCGCTCTGCTGGCTGCTCATCCGCTCGGTGCTGCTCCAGCTCAGGCCCAGCAGGAAGGGCGGCAGCCCCAGCTTGGCCACGATCTGCTCCAGCAGCTGGCGGACGGGGACCTCGGTGGCGATAAACTGGTTATCGGCCCCGATGACCCGGATATCCACATCGCCCACCGCCACAAAGTCCCGGATCTCGCCTTCGGCGGCGGCCTGCATGGCGGCGCTCCACTCCCGGCTGATCTCATTTGCCACAGCGGCGGCATCGGTGCCATCGCCGGGGGTGGGACGGTAGGTAACGGCGTACCGCAGGTTGCCCATCCGTTCAAAGTTCTTGCCGATGGCGGAATAAATTTGCAGCAGCACCCGGGAGATGGCCGGCAGGCCGGAAAGCAGCGATTGGCCGGTGATCTCGCCTGGGGCCGGGTGCAGCGCAGTGAACAGGATGAGCTCGGGGCAGGGCAGGGGACGGCGGTTTTGGCCCTCACCAGCGCAGATGACCGCCTCCAGCGGGCTGCTGCCCTGCTGGAAACTGAGGTGGGAAAGCGGCGGCAGGTACAGCCCCAGGAGCTTTTCCCGGTCGTGGTCCAGCACCACCTCGCCGACGGCGCTGCCGTAGCACAGCAGGCTATCGAGATACTGGCCGGCAAAGGCCGCCAATCCTCTGCCGCTGGCCCCTACCGGCACTTCCGCCGCAAAGCGGGAGAGCAGCGGCTGGGCCTCCGGTTCGGCGGCGGTGAGGGTAAAATCTACCGTCAGCCGGACGATTTTTTGCAGGGCGGCATCGATGATGGGGATGCTCTGCCGCAGGGCCCGGTACAGCGGGGCCTCCGCCGGTAAAAAGCGCTGGGGCTGCCAGTGCTCCGGCCGCGGCTGGGGCGCTGTTTGAACCGCGGCCCGGGTCGTTTTTTTGTTTTTGGGATCGAAAATACCCAATGTTCGAATTCCTCCTTTCGGGATGGCCGGTTTTTGTTCCGCGGCCGCCGGGAGAGGGCGGCCGCGCCCGGGAAACCGGTATGCCCGGGGCTTGCTGCGGGGGAAGACCGTTCGGCGCGCGCGGGGCAGAGGCTCCTGCGCCTGGGCGGCCCGCAGGGCAGCCCGCCCGCGGGCGGGCTCGGCGGCTTTGCCGCCGGTTCCGGCGCAGCCGGAACGCCCTGCGGGCCGGGCCGGCGCCGATCGGCCGGCCTTCCCCCGGTTCAGGTGCCGGCCGGCTGCCGGGGGAGGGCAGCGGCGTGGAAAGCGGGCTGGTTCCTTGGGGCGGGGGAGAGCACAGTGGAAACGAAATACCGGATCTCATCCATGGCATGGTCGTTTTCCTTGCGGGGCCGGTCCTCCGGGGCGTTCTCCTCCCAGCGGTACTGGGCAAACTCCCGGATGGTATCCCGGCAGGCGACCGAAAACAGCAGCTTGCCGCTGCGCAGCAGCTCGCTGACCCGGCGGATGCCGTCGAGGACCTCATTTTTGGCGGGGAGGACGGTGTAGACGCCGTGACGACGGATACACTCCATAAAGCTGGCGGCTGACGGATCCACCGTCACACCCTGTATGGGATGATCCCCGGCCAATTGACAAAGGGCCATGTAGTACTCCTCATCGGTTTTCTGCACTCCCTCCCGGCGGGAATCGTGGTAATACTCCGCTGCCCGGTACCAGATTCCATCGGCGGGGCAGTAGCCCCACAGCCCGATGGAGCAGGGGTTGACGGTGCCGTAATCACAGCTGAGGTACCACTGGGTAAGACCCGCCGGCAGGCGCTCCACAACATGGGTTTGCGGGGAGAACATGGGGTAGACCGCCCCGCTGGGGGCGCACCATTCTCCCAGCACGAACCGCCGGTAGAAGGAGCCGGAATACAGTCCCTCGTACCGCCGCCGGATCGCCGGGGTCAGGGAGGGGTTATCCCGCATGGTGAAGTGGAGATAGAGGCAGTTTTTTTCCCGTGCCTTCTCGATCCACTCCCGGTAGAACCAGTGAAAGGGATGCTCCGGATTGCAGCAGAACCAGTACCGCGAGCCCGGCACCGAACAGCGGGCCAGTGCCTGCTCCACAAAGGAGCGGGGCATCAGGGCGACCTCATCCAGCAGGACCCCGGCCAGGGTGACGCCCTGGATGAGGGAGGCGCTGCCCTCATCCCGCCCGCCGAAAAGGTAAAACCGGTTTTCGCGTCGGCCCAGCCCCACCGTAAGCACCCGCCGCCCGGCGACAAACCGGCACCGGTACCCCATCCCCCGCAAAATGGGGAGGAGGGGCTCCAGCAGGTTGCGCTGGAGGGAGAGGATGGTTTTGCCGCAGAGGGCAAAATCCTGCCCGGAAAAGCAGTGGGTCGCCCACATCACGAAGGAGAGGGAAAGACACAGCGTTTTGCCGCTGCGCACCGCCCCATCGCAGAGGATGGCGTCTTTTTGACGGTCCGGGGAGCCGGGGCGCCACCAGGTGAGCACCCGCAGCTGCTTTTTGCTGAAAGGGGCAAAGCGCATCACCTGTCCTCCTCATCCCCGGCCGCTGCCCCGGCGGCAACGGCATCCAGGAAGCCGAAGGCATCCTGCTGAACGGCGGCCTCCTTCTGCTGGGCGGCCAGCCGGTCCAGGGCCTCCAGCCGGTCGAAGAAGGTGATCTCCAGCCCACCCTTGGCCTGGCTGATTTTGGAGATGTTGTAGAGATTCATCTCCTCCAGGGGCGGGGTTTCGTCCTCAGTGGGGAACATCAGCCGGACGGCATCGGTGACCGGGCCGAAGGCCAGCCGACGGTAGCCCTCCTCCGCGGTGGCGGTGAGGCCCTCGCCGCCCAGGGCGGCTTCCACCTGCCGCAGGTAGTCCTGGGCCAGGGGCGTTTGCAAAAGACGGAGGGCTTCCTCCCGTTTTTCGGGCGCCCGGAAGCAGCGGTCGGCGGCTCCCTGGGCATCGCGCGTGAGGGCGAACCAGTGGCAGAAAAGCTTTTGCCGGGCGTTCAGATAATTTGGTATTTGCTGCATATTGAAACAACTCCTTTCACTAATACGGCAAAATCGACCCTTTTTTGCAGTTGAAAGGTTAATATTTCACTTTTTTTAACAAAAAGTTTACAAATGAGGGGCTTTTTGCGATAAAATATGGTAGAATAGGGTCGTTTGAGGGCGGCTGTGCGGGGTGGCGCAGCGGGGCGTGAACGAGGCAAAATTGGAAATA
>OJOI01001048.1_pt1 | contig 16759 bp, 18 predicted proteins | sample 1598061 | NCBI WGS metagenome assembly OJOI01 (sample SAMN01915224, study PRJEB22387) | human gut metagenome | isolation source: stool | host: Homo sapiens | place: USA
CCGGGGACTCCCCCGCCTCGATATGTCCACCCGGTCCACCAACAGAGCCGCCCTTCAGGCGAGTTCCGCAGAGAAACCGGCCATCCTGCACAACAAGAACGCCGACACCGCGGTCAGTGTCGGCGGCATCGGCATTGGTGGTCGGCGGAGTGGCCGTAGGTACTACGGCAGCGCTCTGTTCCTTGCCGCCCGGAGCCTGCCCCTGCTCAATGTTCTTCTGGGCGGCTTCCACGTCACTCATGGTGCTCGGCTCAGTACCCAGCAACGACTGTAACAGATCATCCTCGTCATCCTCGGAGATGATGTCTTCGACATCAAACTCCTCATCGGACGCAAGGCGGCGGCGCACCTCGGTGGGGTCGAGCGCCTGCATATCGACGTATGCCTGCGCAGTCTGGGCCTTGACCAGAGCGGTCTGAGCCTTGGTCTGGTCAACTGCGGCCTGCTCTGTGTCGCTTAGGCTCCACAGGGGTTTGAACTCCAGTTTGTAGTCGGGTTCCTCGGCCACATCGCCTGAAGCGATGCCCGCCCGGAACACAACGTCCAGCAGTGTGCGGAGGTTACGCTTCAGCATCAAGCGCTGAATCTTCTCCACAAAGTTGTAATAGCTCTCGAAGTCACTGTCGCCGGTGGCGTTCATGCCGGCCGGTGAACGGCCAAACAGAATCGTCTGGGGGATGTTCGTCAGCGCGGACAGCATATTGCAGGTCGCGTCGATGACATCCTTGACACCGGAAAACTGGAACGTCTTGAAGTCGTACTGCTCTCCCTCGGAGTCAATGGCGATGCTGTTCAGCAGACCACGGGAAGTGTCTACAAGCTGTAGGCGCTTCAGCACTTGGTTCTCGCCGTCATCCGTGGTCAGCAGAGAGGCAAGGCCCTTCATGCTGTAGATAGCCTGCACGCTCCGCTCCAGCAGCTTCACGCTGTCGGTGTGGGCTGTTACGGTTTCCCGCAACGCCCGGCGAATGCGGACGTATTCAGGCATACCCCAGAACAGGTAGGTTGCATTGGAGGTCTGCTCCGGCAGAACGCCGTTGCGGAACACCAGACATCGGCTCTCATGGACCTTGAAGGAACCGTAGATGCTGGAAACATAGTAATATTCCGGCTGTCCGAACTTGGACACCCGGTTCCCAACGCCCTTCCCGCCGTAGTCCTGCTGGTACAGGCTGGCGTAGTCAGGCTGCACGATGGAGCGCTCATAGACGCGCAGCTCATCAATGCTACGGATATGTTCCCAGTCAACAGGCTCCTCCAGCCCGCGCCCATCGTCGATCAGCATGACGATAAGAGCACCACCGTAGAGCCGCGCCCACTTGATTGCGGTGGCGGCTCTCTCTTCCCATTCGAGATCATCCAGAGCGTCTTCCACAAAGGCGTTCAACTCGTCGCTTTTCAGGTTCAGGTCGAAGCCATGCTTCAGCGCTTCCTCGGCAGGCGTATCAATGATTTTGGAGAACAGCCCGTTGCCCTCATACAGCCCGGTGAGCTGCATATCAGGGATGACCGGCTCCCGTTCAAACTTGTACGCCTCGGAGTTGTCCTGCTTGGTTCCGTACTTGTTCAGGAGGTTCACATAGCCATCCTCACGATGCGGACGCACAGCGCCGTTCTTCCGCCGGAGGATTTCACGGCCACGCTCATTCAAACGCCGACGCTCGGCCTCATCTTCAGGTATGTGCATTGCGCTTCCTCCTTCCTGTTAAAATTCAATACGTCCATCCGACTTGTTCCAGATGCCAGAGGATACCACAACATCCGTCAGGGTGTTGAAGGTGACATAGTATGGATTGCCGGTAACATCAGCGCTCAGAATCAGCTCCAGCAACTTCACGCGGGCCAGCAGGTCGTTGATGCTGGATTCATGACCATTGAGCAGGCTTTTCAGAAGCGTCCAGAACAGCAGCAGGTTCCCGCTGCCCAGATACTTCTCGCTGCTTGCGGTCATGTTGTCGTAGATGCCCTTGATGAGGTCATCATCCGCCTTTGCCACACTTTCCCGTGTAGCATAGCTGGTGAGGTCCACCTCGGCAGAGCCGACGATCTCAAAGATGCCGTGGATGAGCTTGTACGCTCTGTACTGCTTCCCAGCTTCACTGTTGTTCTTACGAAGGAAATAAATGGTGTCAGCGTTGGCCTCGCTGGGCGCAGGGAGAGCATCGACAGGGACGGCTTTCAGATGCCCGGCCCCGTTGACCTTTTCCTCAACATCTTCCGTCGTGGCATAGCCGGAGTCGTTCTCCAGCGTAGAGGTCTTGGTCGGGACCTCGATGTTCACGACTTTGTTGTCGGGAGGGATAGCCTGCCCATTCCTCTGGATGCTAACGATGACGTTTTCTTCCGCATTGGCAGGAGCATGAGCCGACTGTACATGATCTTCGCAGGTCTTCAGTGAATCGTTGATGTCCTTGATGATGTCTTCCATCGCAGAAGACAACGCTGCAATCTGTTCCGCCGTGTAACCCTTTGCCTTCAGAGAAGCAAGCCTAAGCGCTTCAAGCGTGTTGAGTTTGTCGCTCATGTTCGCTTTCCTTTCCAAAAATAACAGCGGCAGGAGTCCATTCCCCTGCCGCTGCATTCTTACTTATGGGTTATCAGGCGGTTGCGCCAAAGACCTCGGTCAGCATCTCAGTGACCTCAGTGTCGGTGGCGATGGTAACGACCACGGTCTCCACGCCATTGATCTTAATATTGCCTTCGGTGGTGCTGGCCTCGACCTTGGTAGCACCCTCAGCAATGCCTTCAACCTTGGTGGAGGTGGCGTCCCACTTTGCCTTATCGCCGGTAGCGATCTTGTCCAGCTCGGCCGCATTGGCGTGAGAGTGCTTCTTGCTGACGGCATCCTTGATGTTGGCGTTGGTCTGGTCGTAGGTGTCCAGCAGTGCCTTGTTGACGTGCTCATGGGCCTTGTTCAGGGCGGTCTGCACCTCGGTCTCCAGCTTTGCCTTAGTGATTGCGCCGTCGGTGATAGATGCGGTGACCTTATGAGTCTGCTCATCAATGGCGATGACAACCATATCACCCGCAGCAGAGCCGGAGGTAACGTACTCAATCAGGCCGCCGACATCAATGTACAGGGTGTCGTTGGTGGCATTTGCCAGAACCAGCTTGATATAAGTGCCTTTGGGCTGGCCGGTGGGATTGGTCACAACAGAGCCAGACTTAACCACCATATCCTTCGGAATGTTGATGGCCGCGCCAACGGCAACGCCATCCTTCATGAGCTGGTAGACAGCAGCATAGTCGCCGGACTTCTCAGACTTCTCCACAGTATAGCCGGGAACCTTGATGTCCACAGCCTTATCCTCGATGCTCTGCACCACGCCGTTGACCTTAATGGTCTCCAGCACGTTGGCCTGTGCGCCAACATCTTCCAGAGCCTTAACACGAGCAGCAACAGCGTCGCTCTCAGCCTTAGCTTTCTGTGCGAGCTGCTTCAGGTGCTTCAGGCGGGCCAGCTTTTCCTCATTGTATGCCATATCGTTCATTCCTCCATATCGTTATCAGGTGTTATCGGTGGGAAATACTTCACTCAGCATCTCGCTCACTTCGGAATCGGTCGCAATATCAACTGCGGCAGCGCCCAGAGGGGCGAGATCGCCGTTAGCGTTCTGGATGGTGTATGCCGTAGCAACGCCATCTGCGACCACGGAGAGAACCTGACCAATGTATGCGGTCGGGTTCGTCTTTGCATAGTTCTGCGCCTCAGCCAGAGAAGGCCAGACGCAGGTCGGGTCAAGAGCAAAAGCATCCTGACGTTTCATGCTCAGGGGGAACTCCATGTTGGAGTATGCCTTTGCGGTATTGTTCACAGCCATGTTCAGTTCCTCCCCTCTCAGCCCAGCGTAACCTTGAGGACTGCGGCATTGCCATAGGCAACAGCAGGCTCAAAGACCCAGACGCTGTAATCCTTCGCCGCATAGCCATTTGCGCCCTCGACGGACACGGTAGACTTGGTGAAGGTGCTGGTGACATCCGCGTTCATCGCGGTTTCGTTGATGACCTTGGTGACACCCTTGGCCGTCGCAATGCAGGCGATCGCCACACGCTGCGCACCGACGGGGACGTTGATGGTCAGCGTACCGGCGGCGTAAGCCTTGCCGGTCTTGCCCAGCGCACGGATGGCCGCACTGTCCAGAGCAGGCTTGCTGTCGGACGCACCGTAGAACACGTTACGGAACGGAGTGTATGCTGCGGTGTCCTTGGTCTTAGTACCAGCCGCAATGGCAACTGCCGGGCTGGATGCAGCGCCGAGATTGTCCTTTGCGGTCACGCCTGCGCCGTGGGTGGCAGTGACGCGGTACTTCAGGCTGGACACGGCATTGTCACCGCCTGCATCGCCGATGATGAAGCCCGCGCCGCCGTTGTCGTCAGAACCAGCGGTCAGGGATGCTGCATCAGCAGTAGTCACCTGCGTGGTGGCCGCATTGGTGATACGCTCGACCTTCCAGTTGGTGGCGGTAACGCCGGTGGCCGGGCCGTACTGGTAGGAGCCAGCATTCAGCGTTGCGCCAGAGTAGGCCGCAGCAGCTACCTCAGTGCCGGCCTCAACAGCACCAGCACCGGTCAGCGTGAACGTGCCGATGGACGGCTGGGCGGTGATGCTGGGCTGGAGCCGCTTGCTGAAAATCTCGGTCAGGGCATCCATGACGCTCTTGCCTTTGGTGGAGAAAGTGGCCGTGCCGTTCTGGCTCTTGGTCAGGTTGCCGACCTGCGTATAGCCACCGGCCAGCGTGATGTTCTCGCGCAGGATGACCTTATCGGCATCAACATTGCCGGTCATCGCCACCCATGCCTTGCCGTCGTAGAAGTAGGCGGACTTCTCGTAGGTAGAGTTGCCAACGGTGGTCGTGACCACGAAGACATCGCCCTTCTTGACGGCCACATCGGTGTGCGCCTTGAAATACGCAGCGATAACCGAATCATCGGATGCAGACAGGTCTTCCTTCGTGCCTGCATACACCGTGCCGCCAATGCCGCCAGAAACGGCATTCAGCTGTTCGATGGTCGCATAGTTGCTCAGGTCAACGGTGGTATCATCCAGACGGACGACTTCCTCACCGACCTTAGCGTAAATGTCGTAGTACCCGGTGGCAGCATTCATCACCAGATACAGCACATTATCCTGCGCCTCATCGTTGGAAGGAACCTTCTCAACTTTCTCGAAGCGTGCATGAGCAGACTTTGCAATGGCGGTGGCGATGGCACTGTTGATTGCCTCGGTCGTCATGCCGTCTGCTGCATCCATCTTTCCGTCAATAACGGACTTCAGGGCAGCCGAGAGGTCAGCTTCCGAAATTTCGCTCTTCTTGGCGAGGGAGCCAAGCTCGGATGCCAGCGTGTACTTCGCCAGCTCCTGCTTCACTCTCTCCGCCTGCGCCTGCAACTGAGCGAGGGTTACAAGCTTACTTGCGGATACGGGCATTTGCATACCTCCAAAATTATATTTCACAGCAGTTTCAGCGCTGCTATGACGAATTAAGGCCCTCTTTCAAGGGCGAGAGGACATCAGCCAAATACTTTGTTGAGCATATCGGCTACGTCCTTATCGGTGGCAATGTCATCCTCGCTGACGTTCTTGTCATTGGAGTCCGAGCCACCGGGGTCTGGTTTGGGAGCTTCCGATTTGCCAAACACAGTGTCCAGCATATCTTTGACTTCTTCGTCCTTTGCGACTTTCCCGTCGGCGACCTGACCTTGTGCCAAATATCGCAGCAGGTCACAATCGCCGCCATCGCCACACTTCTGAACGGTGATAGCCTGCATGATGTCCCACTTCTGCGTAGTTTTCTTCCGGCCGTCCAGCCCGAAACCGACCACGGAAACGTAGAGCTTGCCGGGCTTCAGCACATCCTTCGGGATGTAGAACGCCTCATCGGCGAACTGCACCGGGACGGGCTTGGGACAAGCGCTGCTCGAGAAGACGACGATCTTGTCCAGTTCATCCCACGAGCTGTCAAATTTGAACGCGGCCTGCACAATGTCTACGCTGCCTGCGACAAGCTGGCCTTTCAGGTCATGGGTGATTTTCTGGTCATTGACCGAGAAAATAATCAGCATTGCATTCACCTCTTTTCTTACGTTATCAGCGAACGAATATCAAACGTGTTGTCGTTGTAGTAGGCGTTCGCCTGCGAATAGCAGTCAACTTGGTCATCGTGCGCACCGCTTGGGAACGCGGCCATTTCTTCCACAAAGTCCATCACCCACGGGCAGGCAGATGCCGCTGGGATGTAGACGTTTCCAGCTTCAGCCACAGCGGGGGTCGCATGGGCGCGGACCACCTTGCCGCCAAACGGCTCCACCGGGATGATTCCGGGGATTTCTTTCTTCAGTACGTCGATGACCGCCGTGCCGTTGGCCTTGTCCTCGACCAGCTTTCTGGTGGTCTGGGGCCACTTGGAGGAAAGCCCGCGCATGGCATCCAGCGTTTCCGTGAAGCTCATGCGGCCACGCACCTGATCGAGCAGATAGCGGTCTGCGCCTTTCCTTGCCCAGACCTGTCCAACAACGAAGTCCGAGCCGTCCTTGTCCTTGAAGGTGCAGTCCCACGACTGGATGAAGTCATGCAGGCCGGACGGCAGCGCCGCCCAGCGTTTCCACCACTCTCTCTTGAACATACCGCCGGAGCTTGGTGTGGGGGTCTGCATATACAGAGAAGACCATGCGTATGTACCGACGGTCTCTTTCTGTTGTGCAGCCCATGCTTCGTCGTAGCCGCCCGCAGGCCACAGCGCCTCGCCTAGCTCACGGCCCAGAGGGTCGGTAGCCGGGTCTTCGCAAACGGCCGGGAGCGAGATAATGTCCCAGTCCTCAACCTTGCCGTACTCCGGGTTCAGGAGCCGGGCGGCAAGGTCATCTTCGTGCCAGCGGGTAAGGATGATGATAACAGCGCCGCCTGCGTGCAGTCGGGTACTCACCGTGGACTGGTACTCGTCCCACAGCTTATCGCGGTAGGTGGCAGATTCAGCCTCGGCGCGGTTCTTGATGGGGTCATCGACGATAAGCAGGTCTGCGCCATAGCCGGTGATGGAGCCGCCGATACCAACGGAGATCATGCCGCCCATGCCGTTGTCGAGGTTCCAGTTCGTTTTGGTGGCCTGCACTTGGGAGATGGTATGCCCAAACAGCGCAGGACCGAACTCCTCGACCTTATCGCGGTTCCGCTTGCCGAATTGCTGGGCAAGGTCGCCGCTGTAGCTGATCTCGATGACACGCTTCTCTGGGTTCTTTCCCAGATAGAACGAGGGGAAGGTTTCGGTCACGGTCATGGACTTGCCGTGGCGCGGCGGCATGAATATCATCAACCGCTTGGTCTTCCCCTCCATGATGCTTTCCAGCTTCTCACACACGAGGTCGAGGTGTCTGGCTCTTTTCCACCTGCCCATGTGGACGTACTGGACATAATCGGCGTAGTGCCGTTTCGCCAGCGCAATCCGGGCATTTGAGCCGAGGTACTTACGCTTGGCAGGCGAAACATTATTCCGCGTCGCCATCAAGGCCCTCGTCCATTTGAGCCAAACGGCGGAGTTCATCATCCGTCAGGTTATCGAACGGGGATGTCTGAACAGCTCCGTCAAGCGTAACCTTCTGGGTCTGGGAGAACTCATCCCGGCATCGGTTGTTGAGCCAGTACATCTGCGCCATTGTATCGGGAACGGCTTTCTTCGTGAGCGTTCTGACCCGGACCGGCTTCTGCTCACCAGTCCGAGGGTCTACGTCAATGACGCTTTCCTTTTCCTGATATTCAAAGCCTACAGCGCGTTCAAACAGAGATTTTTTTACTTTTGCGTCGGCGACTTCTTTTCCGCTCTGACAGGCCGTATTGAACGACGGGTACGTCTGTCGCCAGCGAATGATGGTCCTACGCGAAACGCGGAAGGCATCGGCAATGTCCTGATCTGTTGCGCCCTTGATAGCAAGTGACCATGCCCAGTCATCGTGGTACGCCGGATTGTACTTTAGAGGCGTAGGCATTTGCTATCACCTACTTCCCTGCCAGATAATCCGCAGCCCAGTATTCAAGGGCCTGCCACTTGTTCTTCGGGCCGATCTCGCCCTCCTTGACCATCTTGTCGAGCGCCTGCGTGATGGTATCAGCAGCCTCTTTGGGGATGGCCGGAGAGCCGAACAGATTGGGCAACTGCACCCACTCCTGACTCTCGTCAAAGTGCAGGTCATCGAACAGGGACTCGGTGGCCTTAATCATGGCGTGGATGGCAGCGCCGGTGTTCTTGACGTTGGCAAACTGCTGGTACTTCGTGATGGTTTCGATGAACTCCTCGTGCTGGTCAATATCTGCAACGCCCAGCATATCGGGGCTGAGGGAACCCAGAACCTTCACAAGCTGGTCCAAATCGCGGAGCTGGTGCGGCAGGAAGGTGAACGTGACGTTCTTCCAGTCGAACTCCACCTTCGGGGACAGCAGCTTCTCAAGCTCGGCCATAGGCTCACCGATGATGTCCTTGCCAATGTAGCTTTCCAGCATATCGTCCACATCGTCGATCATCTTGGCGATTTCCTTCAGGGTGGACTGGTCATCAAAGCCGCTGATGGCGTTGTGCGCCAACTGCTTTGCGGCCACCTGAGAGCGCCGCAGGCCGGTGGTGTCCAGAATGACAAAAAGCTCCGTCAGCACACCGCTGTCCTTTGCAGAACGGATGCGGTGGTGGCCGGAGATAATCTCGATCTTGCCGTCGATGAGTGCGCAGAACGGGAGGCTTTCAAGCTGGCCCCGCTTTTTGATGTTGTCGGTGAGCTGCTTCTGCATCTCAGTCTTCATAATGCGAGCGTTGATGTCCTGCTCGCGGAAGTCGGTCAGCTTTACTTTGGCAATGACCAGACCGGAACCCATGTCGGCGACCGTTTCATACTTTACGGCTGCGCTGCTGACTTGGTTTTCTCGCGCTGTTTCTGCCATCGTTCTTCCCTCCCTAACCATTCATTCAATGCCTGTTTGGCGTTTCTGTCGTACAATGGCGACTCGTATGTGAGCCGGTAGCCCATCTTCTTATCCGGGACTTTCTTGGTCAACTCCATCAGCCCCCGCATTTCCTTGGCCTCCGGGTACTTGGTCATCTGCACCGTCTTGAGGGACTTGGCCTTTTCCTTCTCCAAATCCGTGCAGATGTTCATAATCAGCGGCCTGTTCTGTGCCAGCATGGTCAGAAGCCGCCCCAGCCGGTAGGTCTTATGGGGAACGGTCATGCCGTACATGAGGAACACAGCATCGGAAACCTGCGTACCGAAGGCTCCCATCGTGAGCGCTGACTTATCCAGCCCGAACACGCCAGCCAGTTTGCCGTCGATGAGGACGGCCATGTTGATAGGCGCAGACGAACCGACAAAGTTGTGCGTCCAGAGCTTTCTGTAATACTGGGCGGCGGTGCGCTCGATCTGAGTAATCTGAATCTTGCTCTTGCGGGTGATTTCATAATCACGCGGCAGGATGCTGCAATCCAGCGGCTCCAGTTTACCCTCGTTCGGGCGGGTAATCATTTTACCCTCGGCAAGCATGGTCGCCTCATCCGGGCGGTTGGTAGTCAGGTACACGTTGATGCCGTCACGCACACCATACCGGGCAAAGACAGGATGCCCGGCAGTGAGGCCCGGGGCGTTCTCCTCATAGCACATCAGGAGGCACTTGGCATCGTTCATCTTGTCGTACAGCTCAGTCAGCCCGGTCTTCGGGTCAAAGATGCCGTACTCAGGTTCTTTCCACGTCATGCGCCCGCCGGTGTCATACCACTTCTCAAAGCCAGCGGCATAAGTGGGCGGGTTTGCGACCACAAGACAGTGGGGGTCATCATAGCACGTTTCAAGGTGCTTCCACATATCCAGCGGACGGTAGCTCATCCCATGCAAGGACTGCTTGGCCCTGTCGAGCTGTGTACGGATTTCCGCCAGATGTTCCTCCTTGCGGTATTCCAGATCGCGCATGATGCCGTAGAAGTATTCCTTCCCGGCGTTCTTTACGGTTCGCAGGTACAACTGCGCATAGAGGGCAACCGCAGGGTCGAGCAGTTCCTCATTCGTGAAGCCGTCCGCTCTGATTTCCAGCTCCTCAAGGGACTTGCCCGTAATGGCATACCCCATGATGGAGGTGAACATCGAAACGTCGCTGGCCTCGATCTCGCTGGGCTTGTACCCGCACTGTGCCGCGATGTGCGACATGGCGAAAGCGCCGGCGCACGGCTCAACGAACCGGGTGTACCCCTGCTTGCGGGCATTTTCAATCAGCGGCTTCAGGAACTTCTGCTCCTGAGCAACCAGCGTTCCGAGGAAGAATGCTCCGGGGTTCTGGAACTTTGCCATTCATATCACCGACCTTTCTTTCAAATTTGCCCCTCTGGTTTTGACTGGAGCAGTTGCTTTCCAGAGGGTGGGTTGTTTCCAAAGACGTAAGCGTCTGGAAAACCCTTGTTCGTAGGCATAAAAAATGGGAGCCATGCTGTTTCCAACATGACTCCCTATGGTTGGTCCGCCGAGCAGGGATTGAACCGTGCGACCCCCTGATTAAGAGTCAGGTGCTCTACTTTCTGAGCTATCGGCGGGTATTACCACATTTTCATCTGGACTGCATCAGGCTCAACCGCTTTCTGCGGTTCAGGCTGTTTCGCCCACTTGTTTGGTGACGGGTCTGGCAGCTCCTCAATCAGTTCTCCTGTTCTCTGAAGCCACCATTCTGCGAACACCAGTCTATGACACCACTCTCCGGGCTTGCGGACATCTTCGTAGCAACAAAGCACCACGGGCTTGCCCATGTCCTCATAATGCTGGAGAATCTGAGCAATCCGCGCCGTCCCCACTCTGTCCATGTGCTGGAAGTAGGGCGGCGTGAACCGCTCCCGGTTGTATTCGTTGAACAGATAACCCGGCGGCGCGATCTCCATGATGTTGCCTGCAAGCGTATACCGAAGGGGGAACTTAGGCGCTCCCCGTGTTATCCCAACGACTGTGTAGTTCCCGGTCTTGAGTTCCGGGTTACTGTACCGGCTGGGGGAAATCATGTGCCTCGCTCCTTCCGTACAAGCCCACCAGAATCTTCACGCCCTCAGCTATCTTCTCATCGAGATCGTAGCCGAGCTGACTGTAGAATCTGCCGTGGACCATGCACTCATACGCTCTTGTCATCGTGGAGGACTGCTCCTTCGTGATGCCGAGCCTGAAGTCCTTTGCAATCCGCAAAGCCCCTTTGAAGTCGCCGTCTGCAACCAGACGTCTGACTTTATCGGATTTTCGTTCCATCTGTCGTACCTCCTGACCTTTTCGGTAAGATTTTGGGCCTATCTTCATTCTAACCCTTTACCCACCGGAGTCAATCGGTTTTGCATTCGGAGCGAAAAATTTTGGCTTTACAGCTTGATACGAGGCCGGATGTGCCACTCGCGATTTTTCCGGGGTGACACATCGGTTCACGCTTCGTATCTTACCACAGTGGTAATTGCACTGCAATGGCAACTTTTTTGCAACTTTGCCAAAATTTTAGTCCAACCATCCAAAAATCAGGGCGCTCAACTTGGAAATACCCGCCTTCTGGTCGCGGAACACGGTTGACAAATCGACGTGTTCTTCATCGGCGATCTGCTGCTGAGTCTTGGGTTCAGGGGCAATGTAGAGGTCGTAAATCGTCCGATACCGACGCATTTCCTCCGCACGCTTGGAATGCTCACAGCGGAACTTGTAGTATTCCAGCATACGGTCGATGTGCTGCACGATGATGCGGGTGTGGGCAGCACTCTCCTGAATGCTCCTCACCACCGGGACCCTCACCCTGCCGTCGCTCTGACTCATCAGCTCCTCCATCAACTCCTCGAAGTCATCGTCCTCGGAGAGCTGGCTGGCTTCATACACGGCACTCTTGCTATGCTCTACAAAGCAGTGGTAGTTCTGAAGCAGCAGCTTGGTGTTATGCAGGCGCTTGTCCTTGACGGCCTTTCGGTTCCGCTCCGCTTCGTGCTGGAACTTTTCAATGGCTGTTTCCGATGCCACCCGTACGATCTCCTGCATCATTTCCGGGGGAATGGTGACGTTCTTGTCTTCCTGTGCCATGTCTAAACCTCCCATCATGGGCTTCGCCCCCTTCCCCGCCCACGGGGAAAGAGGCTTGCCCTGTTTCTTACAGCGTGTTGTACGTTCTGCGCAGGAGTCCCGCTTTGTGGGTGCTCTCCCATGTGAAATTGCTGCCCGTTACATTGCCGAAGTGGCCGTAGGCGGATGTCTGTTCATAGATGGGCAGGCGCAGGTTCAGAGCATCAATGATTCCCAGCGGGGTCAGTTCAAAGCAGCGATCTACTGCATTGCAGAGCTTTTCCTCATCCACATTGGCCCCGAACGTGTCGATGCGCAGGGATACCGGGAGCGCCATGCCGATTGCATAGGCCAACTGGACCTGACACTTGTCGCACAGACCAGATGCCACGACGTTCTTTGCAATATGCCGGGCCATGTATGCTGCACTGCGGTCAACCTTTGTGGGGTCTTTTCCAGAGAATGCCCCGCCGCCGTGGGGAGCATAACCGCCATAGGTGTCCACGATGATCTTCCGCCCGGTCAAGCCGGTGTCTGCCGCAGGGCCACCCTGAACAAAACGCCCGGTAGGATTGATGTACAGGTCGTAGGTGTCGATGTCGAGCCACGGGAGATGCTTGCGAGCTTCCTGCAAAACAGGCGTGATGACATTTTCCACCAGCGGGTGCATCAGCATAGGGAGGCTTCCGTCCGTGTGCTGGGTGGAGATGACGATGGTGTCGATACGCTGGGGCTTCCCATCCCCCTCATATTCCACCGTTACCTGCGTTTTGCCATCCGGCAGGATAAAGGGGATGGTTCCATCCTTGCGGGTCTGGGCGAGCTTGTAGGCCATCTTGTGCGCAAGCATGATGGGCAGGGGCATCAGCTCCGGGGTTTCGTTGCAGGCATAGCCGAACATCATGCCCTGATCGCCCGCGCCGCCCACCGTGTCGCTGGTTCCCATTGCAATATCAGGGGACTGCTTGTGGACAGACACCATGACCTTGCAGGTGTCGGCATCAAAGCCAGATGCCCCACCGGTGTAGCCGATGTCACGCAGGACCCGCCGGGCAATGCCCTCAATATCCACATCGACCTTGCTCGTGATCTCGCCTGCAATGAACACCGTGTCGGTGGTGCAGCAGGTCTCACAGGCCACCCGGCCCTCCGAGTCCTTTGCCAGCACTGCATCCAGCACCGCATCAGAGATACGGTCGCACACCTTGTCGGGATGGCCCTCGGTCACAGACTCAGACGTAAACAGCTTTCTCATACCTTTTCCTCCTCAGCATTCTTCTTGTCTTCCGGCTCGTGGTGACATACAGCAGCGGCCTGCAAAAGCCTCATCAACTCATCCAGACGGACGCTCACCATAATGGGCTTCTCCCCGTGGACAGAGAACGAGACCGTTCCCCGCGTATAGCTGGCAAGCATATTGCATTCTGCCGTCCCCATGCTTTCGATGCCAGCCGGTTTGCCATCGACCGCCGCAAAGGTGGTCATGGCTGCGTTCACCGTCATCTGCACCCCGTCAGGGATGCCGGACACCTGTGCGGGGACCTTTACGACGTGGCCCATAAGGGGATTCTTATTTTCTTCCATGTGTTCTCCTTTCTCAGAACGGGATGTCATCATCATCGGGCAGCGGGCGGAAATCATCGTTCGTGGGTTCCGGCGCTGTCTGCGGGGTGGAGCTGCTATCTTTCTTGGACTCGCCGAAGAAGACCTGATTACAGCGAACCTCCGTCCGCTTGCGCTTCGCCCCGTTTTTTTCGTAGGTGCGCGTGGTAAGGACGCCGCTTGCCTCGATACGCTTTCCCTGCTTGAAATACCGGGCGACAAACTCAGCCTTCTTTTCCCACGCCACGCAGTCGATAAAGTCCGTCTGGTCCTTAACGCCGGGCCGGTCAACCGCAACCGTGAACTCCACCACGGGCTTTCCGTTGGGAGTGGTGCGCAGTTCGGGGTCGCGTGCCAAGCGGCCGCTGATGGCAATAATGTTCATAGGGTAGCTCCTTTCATCATCGTAGTAGTCGAATTCCAGATAGTTCTTCCCGAATGCTGCCCGGAAGTCTGCGACGCTGGCTTTGTGGGCCATCATGTACTTAATCTGCCAGAACTGCTTCAGGGCATCAGAGGTTTCCCTGCACTGATGCACCGCATATCGTCCGTTCCGATGGCAGCTCTCACCGCACAGGCCCACCTTCAGGCCATACTTTTCGGACTTATCCCGAAACGGCCCCGGGTAGACGTGGTGCTCCTCCAGCCAACCGGTCTTTCCGCACAGAAAACAGGTTCCGTACCTCATTCGGCATCACCCTTCTGGACGTTGGGGTTTTCCATTTCCAGCAGGATGCCGCCGCATTCCAAACACTCTACCACGATCTTCTCCGGCTCCTCATGGTCGCTGACCTGAACCGTGCCGAAGCCGTTGCAGGCGATTTCCTCTGCCAGATGAGGCTCCAGAATGCTGTCATCCACATAGCGGGGGTCTTCTGCAAGGTAGGCAGAGCCGAGGGCGATGATGCCGTCTGCGGTCTCCGCGTAGCAATGACCAGCGCTCCGGCTCACCGTCATCCGCTCGCCCACAAGGACTTTGAGGATGCCCCACAGGTCCTCGATGCCGCACTTGCCGGGATTGCGCAGGATGTAGCCCTTGTCATCGCTGATGACCGTGTAGTCAACATCCACGATGCCCTCCGGGAGCTGAGGCTGCTCCTGATCTACAGAGGGCGCAGCAGGCTTACTGTTCTGTGCGGTGTCGAACAGCGAGGTCTGCCCATCGTCGATGTCCTTCATCACATACTCCATCAGCTCCTCATCCCACACCAGCTTGCGGTTGCCGGAGAGGTTGCCGGTCGTTTTGTCCTTGACCTTGATTTCGGTGCTGATCTCGTGGCTGAAGCTGGGCTTCATCACCTGCACGGTGTCCCCCTCCCGCGTTGCATCGAAGTTCCGTTCCGGAGCCGGGGTCAGTGCCACGCTGATTTTGCAGTTGATGGAGGCGCTGTCGCTCTGGAGCCTGTCCATCTTCTGAAGCAAGCGCTGGAGGGCGCTGTCGAAGTCCATCTTGAAGGCGTTGAAGGTGTCCGCGCTCAGGGACAGCACATACGTTTTGTCGCTCATAGTCATTCTCCTTTACTGTTCATACGGTATATCTGAGATTTCAACGATAACACGCGGGATGTCGGAGTAGAACTTCCGAACCAGTGCGTCTACGATCTGGGCATCATCGCGGTAGGCAATGCCGTTCAGGGCATCGCAGATGACTTTGCCGATGTTGTCGAAATCAGGCTTTCGTGTCGGGCGTATCAGGCGGTCAATCATGGCAAGGTGTTTTTTCTGGCTGGCCGACCTCGGGACGGAGAGGAACGCAAAAATCCTCACGCTCAACATGGCGTCATCAGCAAACCGAACCCCGGATTGGATTCTGTACTCGGTCTTTACGAGGTTTTCGTACAGAACCGTGTTTTCCGGGGTTCTGGCTGTCACATGGCCGCATACGGTTGAGAATTTCGGGCGTTCCTTACCTCGCGGCTCCCCGTAGATGCAGAATTGCGTCCTCATTCCCCTGCCGCCTGCTTCGGCTTATCGTTCAGGGTGTACTCCAGATAGTATTCGTAGCTTTTCTTGCCCGGACGGAGCTGCTTGCCCTGCCGGACGGTGTAGTCGTTCTTTACGAGGATGGCAGCTACCGTCAGCCGGTCCTCAACGCTTGCGATGATAACTTTATCCATCGTTTCCCTCCAAAAAGTTCTTCATCTCGTCAAATCTGCGGGCCGCTTCTGCCTTTCTCCACGACCGACCCGTGAACTGCATCGGATAGCACATTTCAAAGATGCGGTCATAGATGCGGGTGTAGCGGATGTCCGCAGATTCTTTCATTTCGGTCATGCTCAGGTTCGTGGTGAGGATGATGGGGAGTTTGGCTCTGTACCGGCTGTCCACAATGTCGTAGACCTTTTCCAGCGCAAAGTCTGTACTGCGTTCAGCGCCGAGATCATCAATGATGAGCAGCTTTGCCCTGTTCAGCCGGGCAATCAGGGCGCTGTCATCCTCACTGAAACCCTGCATGGTTTCCAGCAGCTTCACAAACGAGGTCATCACCACCGGGACCCGCAGGCTCAGGAGATGGTTTGCAATGCAGGCCGCTGCGAACGTCTTGCCGGTTCCGACACCGCCATAGAATAAAAGTCCTTGATTCTTTGCCAGCATTTCGTCGAAGTGCTTCGCATACCGCAGGCAGAGTTTCAGGTTGTAGGCATTGTCTTTGGTCTGCTGGAACCCGTCAAAGCTGATGTCCCGCAGGCGTTCGTCCATGAGGCTTTGCCGCTGAAGCGTTTGTGCTGCCCGCATTTCCCGATCCTGCATGAGCATCTGTTCTTCCTGCTTCCGCCGTTCTGCCCGGCAGCGGCAGGACACCGGCATCTTGACCCGAACTTTCTTCTTGGGGTCGAACGGAACGGCTTTCAGGTCGGGCATATTGACCTCTACCTGCCGACGGGTATGGCAGTTCCCGCAGACAAGGAACCCTTCATCGTCGTAATAGTCGCCGTTCTCCGGCTGATTTGCCGCCTGCGCCTGACGAACAACACCTTGCAGCAGGCCGTCAAATTCACCCATTCTGCTCACCCCACTCTCTGAACGGATTGTCCTCAGCCGGTGCTGCCTCGCTTACACTTTGCTGAAGCAGGCCCGGTTTCTTTTCTTTGACCCGGTCTACGACCCAGCAGAGGATGGCGCG
>OJOI01001060.1_pt1 | contig 16644 bp, 13 predicted proteins | sample 1598061 | NCBI WGS metagenome assembly OJOI01 (sample SAMN01915224, study PRJEB22387) | human gut metagenome | isolation source: stool | host: Homo sapiens | place: USA
AAAAAGACCGGCCTATATTTAAAGGCAGGTCTCATAAGTCATTCCTTAATCAATGCCGCCTTAAGTTAGTGACATTGGGGAAAATACTGGATTTCCAAGGTCTTTGCCGTTCTTTCGGACTGCCAGAAGAATATCATTCTGTCAGGTAGGATCTATCTGGATGAGACGTATTTTTCGGTCATGCCAAAAGATCAGACGAAGAAGCACGACGGAAAACATTACAGAGGGCTTTCCCGGAACAAAATCTGTGTCGTGACTGCAACGGACGGAGTCGACGTCTTCCTTGCAGTCTGCGGGAGGGCGAAGCCGTCACGAGCAAGAATTCTTAAGGCATTCGAAGGACACATGAAAAACGGCTCCGTGCTTATCCATGACGGAGAGAACAGTCATAAGATTCTGACTGAGGCTTTCGGGTTGACCGAAGAAGTGCACACGACAAAGGAGACGCAAAATCTTTCAGACGATGACAACCCGATGGAACCGATAAACGCAGTCCATCGAAGCCTGAAGCGGTTCATGAGAGAACTTCCAGCATATGACAGGGATGATCTTCAGGACTGGCTGAATCTGTTTTGGTTTATCTATACAAATCGTGGAATTCCAATGGATGACAAGGTGAAAAAGTTGCTTCAGATGGCGATTTTAACGCATAAAGTGATCGGCTTTCGTGAGGTCTTTGCTAAAAAAGCCGATAAGTAAGGGATTTATCAGGTCACCTGTGCAAACCAAGGTTTTTTAAAAATAATGCTTGAAAAGATATCACCATCAAAAGTGATTGTTTATGGAGCAATGCCAAATGATATTTTTGATGGAAAATCAAATTGACGTCATTTTGCGTCAGCTTGAGAAAGTTGGGCAAGAGGTTGGAAATCCGAACCTTTTTTACTAGTTTTTTTGGCTTTCCATCTTTGATAATGTTATAAGATTAACACTATCTAATTGCAAGTGTTAATCACATAATTAATTTAAAGCCCCCCAATATAAGTGAATGCTATCTATTATTCATTGATTATCTCAATTTCATTAGTTGTGTATGTGATTACATCCATTGGATAATTAGTTTTATCCCATAACTCCACATTGCAAGCTTTTCCCCCTTTATAAATCCCAACAATAACGCCTTTAGTTCCTTTAGGATATCCACACTTTTCAACTAGAGTCTTTACTAAATCATATTCTTTAATCATGTTTCTTTCCTTCGTTTTCTAAATAATTCGTAATCATCCTGGGGTTTCCGAGATTCGGTAGATTGTCAATTTGGTAAACTGCAATAACATATTTTATTTTACCATTCGGTCCTTTAATATGAAAACGATAAGAATACTTAGTACCATATTGCGTAGTTTCAACAGAGTATGGTAAATACTTGCCAGATTTAGCTGTCAACGTCACTGAAGAAATGCCTAAGAACAATGTCCGTTCTTCTACTAAGGATCAAACAATAGTCTTGAAGGCTCCTATGAAGCTCTCTTTGGAACAAGCTTTGGATTACATCAACAATGATGAATTGGTTGAAGTTACTCCTAAGAGCATTCGTATGCGTAAGAAGATTCTTGACACAAATACTCGTAAGAAGTACGAAGCTCATCATCCTGAAGAATTCGGAATTAAGAAGTAATAAATAACCCGCTTAATGCGGGTTTTATTATGCTATTTTGTTGATAGCAACTTGGTGAAGATATCGATAATAATTTCGTATAAATCGTCTTTAGTTAATATTAATAGAAACTATTGAATAAAAAAATAAGGTTTGGATTTAACCAAACCTTATTTTCATATTTATGAATTAGTTTTGAGTTGATTCTTCGCTCTTAGGCTTTGAATTGAATTTGAAGGTTCTGTAGGCAACCCAAGCAGTTCCACAAACTAAGAATGTTCCAAGTACAGCGTCTAAGATCCAGAATGCTACTCTCCATCCACTGGGCTTATAAGTGATGATGGTTCCAGGAGCGACTCCTTGCATAGCGCTGGAGTTAGCGATTGTATAGAAGACGTTGTGATAAGCAGTTCTGATAGCCTGACGAGCAGTTCCACTCTTTGTATCGGAATAGTTAGGTCTTCCGAATGGCATTGTCTCGCTAGCTAACCAAGTTAACTGCATATCGGTTCCGGCTCTCATACCTTGATCGGTGTTCATATAATCATACAAGTTGAAATCAGATATAGCGAATCCTTTAAATCCCCACTCGCCTCTGAGCACGTCTGTCATAAGGGCTTTGTTTCCACCTGCCCAAGTAGTTCCGATTCTGTTGAAGGAAGACATAACGGCTGTACAACCATTCATTTCCTTTTGTGAATGTGTTCCATTCTCGTCGGAGATGTAGTCGATAGTAGTCTTAGCTTCTTTGACGACTATTTCAAAAGGCTTCAAGTAGATTTCTCTGATTGTTTGCTCATCAGCCCATGTACATAAAGCTTCAGTTCTGAATGTCTCTTGATCATTCAAAGCAAAGTGCTTGATGTAGGCATAAAGACCTTTATCAGCAGCACCACTCACGACATTGGCAGCAATCTTTCCAGCGAGAACTCCATCTTCGGAATAGTATTCGAAGTTACGTCCGGCAAAAGGAGATCTATGGGTGTTCATAGCAGGTCCGTACCATCCAGAGAAGCTAGGATTCATAGCCAAGCCTTCTTCACCGATGGCAGTTCCCATTTCCTTAGCTAAATCTTTATTGAAGGTTGAAGCTAAGAGAGGCTCAGACATATAAGCGGTAGCGTATTTGTATTTACCCATCAAAGATGAGAATCCTTGAGGTCCATCATGGTCTTCTGTTGCAGGCTTGTCGATGGATTCCATTTTAGGTGTGTTGTAAGCACCATTGACTAAATATTTACCAGCATTGTTGTAATCATCGTCGGTTAATTGATCGAGAATCTTAGAGTATGCCTCATCATCATAGTCTAGGCCTCTTAAGTCGATGAGCTTTAAGCCATTTTTGGCACCAACTGTAGGTTGGGCATCTTCATCATTGTTTACGTTCTCATAAGGTTTGAGTCCATCAGCAATGGTCTTTCCATCGATAGTGATAGAATCAGCTTTTGCGTCAGCTGCAGTAGCTTTGGTTGGGAAGGTTGTTTCAAAGTTTGATCTAGACATCAAGAATCCATAGCCATCTGTTTTGGTCGATTTGAACATTTCGGAAACATTATCGAACTTGTTGGTGATGTCTTCTTGGTCATCGCTCTTTTTGGAAAGATGAATTGTATCGTTGATAGTGAAATTTACTGATAAATCGTTTCCTTTGGTATCTTTGGAAACAGTATGGCTATCATCTTTGATTTGGACATAATAGGTACCTTTTTCGAGTTCGTAGCCTTTGAACTTATCGTTGTCCTTGTCATTGTAGTCATAGCTAGCCATATCTTCTTTAGCGATAGTGATGGAAACAGTTTCTGATTCACCAGGATTTAACATCTTAGTCTTGGTAAAGTCACCTAAGACTGTAGATGATTTCTCGATGCTTCCATTGATATAAGGAGCGGTGTAGTAAAGTTGTACAACTTCTTTTCCAGCAACATTACCAGTGTTGGTAACCTTGACGGTCATAGTCACATCGTTGTTGGTTACTTCGCTGCTCACCAATTCCTTAGAGAATGTAGTGTAGCTCAATCCATAACCGAAAGGATATGCGACATTCGCGTTATAGGATGCCTCATCTGATCCGTAGCGTGTCTCATAATACCTATATCCGACATAGATTCCTTCTTCGTATTCGACAAAATGAGCATTCTTGGAGCCGTTGACACCGGCTGAAATCTCAGTGACTCCAGTGTAGGTGTTCTCTCCATTTATAGCAAAGTTTTGGAAAGTAGGATCCTTGGTGAAGTCTCTGGAGTAAAGATCAGGTGTTTTTCCACTAGGATTGACTGTACCGGCAAGGATTTCTCCTAAAGCGTTGAATCCGGTAGATCCAGGGCTTCCAGCCCAAATAATTCCATCGATATCATCATCATCCTTGAGATCACCGATTTCCATTGTTGTGGATTCGTTCAATACAACGACGACTTTGCTGTAATTTCTCTTAGCGAAATCAAGCATTCCTTTCTCTTCGGAAGAAAGTTCGAGTTCGTGTTGACCATCAACATAGTTATTGACTTCTTTTGTGGCGTTTGTAGCCTTTGTATCACCACCATTTAAGACAGCTTGGCTAGCGGCTGTTTGGGCATCTCTCTTTAAATTTGTGGAGAGGTCGAGACCTTCACCACCACAGCGTGAAATGAAAACAACAGCAGTTTCATTGGCGTCAATAGTGAATTTGCTTCCATCATTATAATCGGTAGGATCAACTTCTCCGATGAAGAATGTTGAACCACTATAGCTATCCATGACGATGTTTTGTCTTGCATAGTTACCGACTTGACCTGCAAAATAATTGTATACTCCTTCATCGAGTGTGAATCCGGCTTTTTCAAGACCGGAGCGAGGAGTAGCACATGTAGTGGTATCGACGTTTCCAGAACCGCTACCTCCATAAACAGGATCTACTCCACCTCTTCCTAACAAGGCAATTTTGTTAGAAGTGGATACAGGCAAGGAGTTGTCCTTGTTCTTTAGAAGGACCATTCCTTCTTCAGCAATTCTTTGAACTACGGACTCGGCATTTTGATTAGCTTCTTTGCTTCCTTCACCTTTTTCACCTTTAGCGAAAGATTGCTTGTAATAATTGCTGTCCCAGTTCTCACTTCCTTTAGCAGGAGTCTTGATCATTTCTCCTTTTCCTAACGGTGACCAAATTCTAGCAGCGTATGTGTCTAAGATAGTGGCATAGCTAGGAGCTACACATTCGACGGTGATGATGGCAGCACCTGATAATACGAGGAAAGGCACCCAGATTCCTAGGAACTTTCCATTCGACATCTTTTTCTTTTTGGACATTTTTACCTCCTAATGGTTGTCCAACTGAATTTTTGTTCAGTGTGAATACCCTTTCACACGGGTATGGCTTAATTTTACAATAGGAAAAGCCCTTTCACAACAAAAGGGCGTGATTTGTTTTGAAATAGGCGTGATTTTACATCGGAGTTATGAATGTTATGGTTAGATGGAATATCTCACCATCAGGCCAAATGTCGATTGATCCTTCATATTTTTTAACTATGTTTTCCATACTTTTTATTCCGTACCCATGGTTAAAATCATCATTTTTAGATGTTTTGAATACTCCGTTACTAGACTTAATAGTATTGGCTAAATAATAGTTCTCCAATTCTATGGTCAATATATTTCCTTTTTTCTTCATAACCAAAGATATGTTTCTCTTCTCTTTGTCTTCAATTTTTGTTACTGCTTCGATAGCATTTGTGATAGCATTTCCGAAAAGGGAATAAATATCGTATGGAGACATGAAATTCAATGCTTTTCCATCGGCTATCGAAGTAAAATGGATATCATTGTTTTCACAACGGAGTGAATATTCAGTTAGTACTACATCTAAAGGTTTGTTACCTGTTTTGACTACTGATTCATAAACGTCTAATCCTTGATATATGTCTTTCAAATCCGATTCTTCAATCTTTTGATTTTGTGATAGCATTTGGACTCTATATTTTAAATCATGAAATTTTATATTTAAGGAATCAATGTTCTCTTTTGACAATTCATATTGTTTTTTACTTTCGTCGAATAATCTTTTCTCTATCTCTAATTCGTGCTGAATTTTATTGTGCCTTAGAATTGAAAAGAAGAAAAAAGCCAAGATGATGCAAGTTGCTAGATTAGAAATGCAGCTTACTAAGAATAATGATTTGATATCATTTTGAAAATAAATTATTCTAAAGGATGAGGAGATTATAATCGTGCAAGATACGACAACTGTCGAAAAGAAAGTGATTTGTTTGCTATCGTAGATTAATGATAGATTCTCTTTCTTTTGTTTGAAATAGTAAAGGAAGAATAGGAAATATACGATGAAAAAGACGATGATACATATTGACCATTTCAATATTTCATATGCTGTTTCATTTAGGTTTCCATAAAGAAAAATAGCTTTATTGATCGTATCAGCACTCATGTTATTAATGTGATGAATCAAGTATGAAGCTACAGATATGAGAACTGCATTCAATGGTTTCATCTTAAAACAAATAAGGCTGTATCCAAATGATAAAGCCATTAAAAATATATACATGAAGGACCAATAGAAGATTGTTAAAGGAATATTGTCAGCATAATATAGAACAGGAAAGAAATAACCGATTGTACATCCTATCAATCCAAAGATGATTGCATAGGCAATAAAATACTTTCTTTTAATGAAAACAGGAAGTGCAAAGAGAATAGAAGCAAAGAAAGTTTCCATTACTAATTGCAAATTTATTATGTTTATAATGCCGAAGATCATATTACTTATTTGCTCCAGATAGATAGTTACCCAAGTCTTCTATAAATTCCTTTCTTCTAGTTCTAGGCATCTTTAAAGCAATGCCGTTATTAAGTATTACATCTTCCTTAGCAATTTCTTTAACATAACTCAAGTTTACTAGGTAACAATTATTGCATTTGGAGAAAGGTAATCCCTCTAAAAGCTTTGAAGCTTCTTTCATTGTCGATCTTACTTTGTATTCTTCACTTTTTGTGTGATAGAAGAGATTGTGATTTCTGACTTCGATATATAAGACTTCACTCGACATTATATTCTTTGTTCCATTTTCAACAGATAACATCTTGTTCTTCGAAGATGCTTCTTTCCCAATAATCCTACAAGCCTTTTCTATTTTCATCTTAAATGAATAATAATTCAATGGTTTGACTATGAAGTCTATCGCATCGACTTCATAACCTTCAACAGCAAATTGAGACATATTGGTGACAAAAATGAGAAGAACATTATTGTCGAACTCTCTCAATTTTTTACTGACTTCCATTCCATTTATTTTATTTTTACCTAACTCGATATCCATGAATATCAAATCAGCATCGTTTTTATAGTCTTTGAGGAAACTATCCCCATCATTGTATATTGAAATCTTAAACTCAATCTTTGATTCTAAAGAAAACTTAAGTAGATATTCTCTCAATTTTTCTTGCCATATAGGCTCGTCTTCCACAATGATTATTTTCATATAAATCAAATCCTTGGATTTATTATACATTGATTGTTCTTAAAGTAATAATAAAACGATATATTGATTTTTTCGGGCATGAGGTTCGAAATGAAAACCTTTTTATCGTATTTTAAGTATCCAACTTTTAATTGTTATAGTACTCAAACTAACAAATTTTATATTCTAATTAAAAAGTCGCCTATCATGGATATATAAATGACAAGCGACATTTAGCATTTAAATATTTGATTATTTGTAAACTTCTATTTTTGATGGAAAATCAAATTGACTATAAGTTATATATGCTCCTTCTTTTATAACTGAATCAATTAAATTTGAAGAAAGAACTTTTTTTACTAAAAAGCAAACATTTTGATAGAAATCTAAACTATCTGAATTTGCTTCAGGAGCATCATTATCAACTTCAAACCAAGTATAGACTGTGGCAATAAACACAATATTTTCCTTAGTAGTTATCTTAAAAACAGTGTCTTGCTTTTTAATAAAAGCTTGGGGATCAACAGGTGGCATATATTTTAGTCGACGCCCCGGCTCCATCGCCATCGAAATCCAGTCTGATAAACTTGCCCTCAAGATCCTGATATGCATTGACCCAATCCCTTAGCGTCTCCCTGTTGACCCAATGCATCATTGCAAATCTGCGTAGAGATAAGCCAGAGGTTCTGAACTTCTTAACGTATTCCATCCGCTCGAAATCCGTAAAAATTTTTTAGCCATAAAAAGCTCCTTTCATTGCCATGATTGGAGCATACTTTTAACTAATCATTTAGTCGATGGTGTTAGTTAACGACGTTTACGACATATCTATTATTAAATCACATTTTTTGTCTATATCGCGATAGCAATGAAGATAATCGTCAATAAATTGATAGTGTTCCATCGTTTATTGCGTTTGCTAATAATAAATTGGTCACTAGAATCAAAAAACGGGCAAACCGGTTTTCCGATTCGTCCGTAAGCGCAAAATTTAAATTGCGATAGTTATTCAATTATTTTGAACAAAGTCGACTTTAAGAGAACTATCGTAAGAAAGCAATGTATTACCATCTTGAGAAACTATCTTTTTCTCGCTTTCGTTATAAACGGCATCTGACGGATAATACACTTTAGCGTGCATGTCATTGTCCCAATGGGCTATCGTGCACGCACCGCCCGTAGCAGTGACTCTACTCGTATTTTGTAGATAGATAGCGGAATTTTCACTATGCAAATTAATACCGGTTTTTCCATCTGCCGATATTACATCTACTTTGCCAAACAAGTTTAGTCTCCCATCTTCAAATACGTTGATTGCATCTCCCGTCGTACCAGTAACCTTGAGAGCACTTCCGCTATTAACCGTTAGCGATTTGCCTGGATCTACGGCCACTTCTCCAGCTATGGAAAGCAAACCTTCCCCAGCGATGGTCATGGAATCGAAATTACTCGTCGAAAGAGTGCCAGAAATATTAATTTCTCTGTCTTTATCAACCGTAAATACATAACCTGTTTCGGCATCATAATTAACCGTAAGCCCATCCACTTTTAAGTTATTGGCATTCTCTAAAGATACTTCAGCCCTAATGCCAGTGTCATTGTGCTTGAAGAATAATATCTTTCCACTGATGCTTGTCGCATAATCGCTAAAATTGAGAGCAGGCAACGTGATTTCACTTCCGTCTAAGCGACGTGCGGTTCCAGGGTTATCGATACCAGGGGCCTTGGTTACTTCGTATTCTGTCGCTTCGTCAGCTTTGATATTGCAGAACCATTTTTGCGTCATTCCGCTAAGATCTAAAACGCAAACTTCGCCAACGTAAATGCTACCATCCTTTGAACTATATCCTTTCGGGAAGAATAAATATCCTTCCTTAAGACCGTCACTGTTCGCAGAGAACGTTCCGAAAGACCAGTCGCAATTAGTGATAACGATTCGGCTATCAAGGCTTAACAAAAGTTTTGCGCCACCAATTAGCTCGACCGCCGTACCGCTATTTTGACCATTGAATGTTGCTTTGCCATATAGCTCCGCATAGCCATTTTCACCAAGAATTAGGCAATTGCCACCATCCCATTCCGCGACTAATTCACTATCTTTTTCAGCGCGAATATCATCGCATCTGATGTAACCATTTAGATGAATTTTTGCGGCGGACTTAATAAGAACTTTCTTTGTCTTGAGTTGACCTTTCAAAGAGAATTCGCCAGTTTTGAATTCGATTGCCGTCTTCTCCCCTTCAATGGAACCAAGATTTAAAACCGTTTCGCCTTCATTTGTAAAAACAAACGTTCCGTCAGTAAAGGCAATCGCTAAGTTTTCAAAATCTTGAGCAAAATGGCAATTGATGTTGTTGTAATCGAATTTTTGGCCACTTTCATTGGAGACGCTCAAAGAATCGGTGATCGCTACTTTAACGACAATGCCGGAATCTTTATGAGTAAAGATGCCCAAGCCACTGCTAGCTTTTTCTACGTAATCGTAATGAACCGTATCAAGAGGCTCAAGTTCTTTCCTGCTTCCCTTAATATTCTCAGCGTACCCTGCTTCAGTAAAGGTAGGTTCTTTTATCATTTTGAATACCGTTTCGTCCGGAGTAACGAGCGTCAATGTGAGTTCCGTCGTCTTTGTGATTGGCTCAGGATCTTTTTCATCGTCGCTATCCTTTTCAGGCGTATAGGTGTAACTGAAAACGATTGTTCCGCCATTTTTAGCAAAATCAGAAGGCACAGTCATCTCAAATTCTTTTGAAGAAAGTCTCTTAGAGAAATCTTTGCCTTTTTCAGTGAAATTAGCTCTTACGATAAAATCGCTATTTTGTGGTTCAGCGGTATCGTTATCCCAGTATTTGACGTTTTGATCCAATTCTGCCGAAATACCGAGGAATTCAAGCGGAAGTTTACTTAAACGTTCTTTTTCCGCTTTATCGGACATAGCGATATCGTAATAGTTTTTATATTCCAAGTAAGATGGAAGCATAACAGAAAGAGTGGTGACCATTGCAGCAACGCCAAGAGCGGTGCCGCTAATGAGCTTAATGCAGAAAGATTTAGAATGCTTTTTCATTATGCGTTTTCCTCCTTTTTGCGTTTCATGAAACCAAGCGTTGCGCAAACCATCCAGTAAGTAAGTGCGCAACCAGCGACTACATCAACCGAGACAAGGAAAGGTTTCCACCAAACCCAAGAGTTAATCGAAGTGGAAGAGATATAGGTGCCATTCTCTTTGCCATTCGCCTGATAATATCTTTCGTTATAATCGGCATGAAGCCAGGTGTAGAGAATTTGATGAACTGCATCTCTCATGCGATTTTGCATTCTTCCAGTTGTTTCGCTTTCCGAGTATTTGAGGTTGCCTTTCATGGTTGGGGCCGTGCCGAGAGAAACGTTCATTCCGAAGTTTCCGCCACAGCGAACAAGTCCTTCAAATTGGTAATCTGAGCCAGAGATTGCATCAGTCGTAACCGCGCCTTTAAACTGCCATTCGTTACGAAGAACACCGGTTATTAAAGCTTCTGAATAGTTGGAGTTTTCTGCACCAACAGATTGATAACTCGTCATGGCGCCAAGTGATCCGCCATCAACGAAAGCCTTTCTAAACGCTTTTAAATTCGTTTCTCTAAGCGTTTGTTCGCTCATATAAGTTCGCTCGCAATACGCATTATAAACGGCAAAGTGCTTTAAGAAGGTGTATCTTCCGCGAGTATTCACGCCGCTTACGGCTTTTGCCATAACAGTGCCAGCAAGGAAGGGGTCTTCAGAAGGCGATTCGTTATTCCTTCCGAAGAATGGATCAGAATGCAAATCGCAAGCAAATCCCCATAAGCCAACTACGCCAACAGCCTTCATATCGTTTCCGAAAGATTGCCCATATTCATAAGCAAGTCCTTGGTTCCAGGTTTGAGCCATAATCACCATTGATGGGTAACCCGTGCCACGAGGAGCAGTACTATAACCTCTGACTTGAGTTGGTCCATCAAGATCGCTAAGGGATGGCTTACCAACCGAATTAATTGGTTTCGAGCCATAATAACGATTCATTACATCGAGAGCTTCTTGGAATGTTACTTGATTGAGCACTTCATTCCATTCGGCAGCGTCATAATCTGCCCCTAATTTTTGACCAAGCTCTGTAATAACGCCGTTTTCGGCTAATTTTTTATTGCCGCTTGCACCCCAAGTAGGCTTTTCTTGATTCACGGGGTTACCGAATTTATCGGTCGTTGCATTATCCCATTCAACCCATCTTTCGGAAGATAATTTGTCATATCCATTAAGAAGGGGGTTCTCAGCGCGTCTTTCTTTCTTTCTATACTCAGTAAGTTCGCTTGGAGTCGAGAAATGCTCACGTGTGAGCCATGGTGTATCAGGGGTAAAGTCTGCGGTTGTATCATCGATTGGGACGATATCTATCGCATCTTCGCCAGTGAAGAGGTTCTTCACGGTTTGCCCTGTCACTGGATCGTTATCGATATGCTCAGTTGAAGCGAGATTAAAATCGAACTTTCCGTCAATTTGACTGCCATTAAAAGTAACCTTATTGATTTCGTGGCTATTCTTCATAAGCTTGAACGAATAATTGCCAGCGTCTAGCTCATAGCCTTTGTGCCCATCGTTATTTTTGTCATAGCAATCGTAAGAAGCGATATCATACATATCGACTGTAATCTTGATGGTTTCGCTTGCATTTGGTTCGATTACGTTCGTCTTGCCATAATTAACAAGTTCAACCGCGCTCTTTTCGATTCCTCCCGTGATATAAGGAGCTGTACCGAAAATTTCGACCACTTCTCTTCCGGCGACACTACCAGTATTTTTAACGGTTACGGTAAAATCGATTTTGGAGTCTTTTTTGATTGGGGCGTTTTCTGAGTAGGTTTGCCCATCCACTTGGATGCCATCGACCGTCCAATCGAAAGTTGTGTAAGATAAACCATACCCAAAAGGATATTGCACGACTCCCTCGTATCCTTTTTCGTAGCCGTTTTCAGCACTCCAAAGGCCCATCGCGTCAGCGGTTTCATACCACTTATAACCGATATAGATACCGGCGACTTTGTCCATATAACTCGCTTCGCCTCTTTCGCTATTTCCCCAAACAGGCTCGTTATAAATCGTAGAAGGATTGGTGTATAAATCATAAGCAAAAGTATCGACGAGTCGCCCAGAAGGAGAGGCTTCACCATATAAAAGCTTAGGGATAGAAACCGCGCCACGCGTTCCGGTATAGCCAACATACATGCAGGCATCGACACCTTCGATGGTTTCAATCTTACCAAGTTCCATTTGGTTGCAGTTATTGATTAAAACAACGACCTTCTCAAAGTTTTTGCCAAGGTAGGTAAGAAGCTTTTCTTCTTCATTAGAAATCTCAAGGTAATGACGTGATTCATCTTTGCTCTCGCCAGTAGGGCCGTTTTTAGGCTGATAAGAGGGGTTGCCACCGCCTTCTCCGCATAGTCTTGAAATGACCATGATAGCCGTATCCGAATATGCTTTTGCCTCGTTAAGCAAAGCGTCCGAATAATAATTTTTGTCGTCAATGTCTGGCTCAACGAGTTTTTGCGCATCATTAATGCTCCCGTTTTTCAAACTGCGTCCCAAATTGAACGGCTTAAAATAACGGTAATACATATCATATAAATCTTTGTTATATGAGATATTGTAATTATTGAGAGCGCGATAAAGATCGATGTTCTTATCGAAATCGTCATCTTCAGGAAGCACGCCGCCAGAGCCTACTTGGTCACCTCCGGTGCCATAAATCCAGTCAATCGAATGCCACCCAAAAACGTTTACTTTTGGGGTTTCTTCCATACTCAATGGCAAAACGTTGTCTTTGTTTTGTAGAAGCACGGACCCTTCTTCCATGATTCGTGCAGACATTTTTTGTCCTTCTACTGTTGTTTGCTTCAAAGACGTTTTATCAACGATAGGTGGAGCCAAAACGGTATTAATTTCTGGTTCATAAAAATAAGCGATGTTAGTCCCGACAATAAGCGCGGTGAACAAAAGCGTTGCGATTCCGCCCTGAAGAATCAAGGACAAAATCCCTTTCGTAGTAGATTTCATTTTTAAGCTCATGATAATCCTCCATGTCTTTTTGAGCCGATTTTTGCGGCATTAAGGTAAGAAAGAAATAGATTTCTTACGCGATAGCCGCGAATCAATGTCAAAACAAATATTCTCGAATTCAATTGCTAGGTTGCGTTAGCGTTTTGTTTTGTTGCATTTTTCTTACGCGTCCGTTATGTTGCTTACGGCGACAGCTAACAAAATTGATAACGTGTTCCCTCAATCAATCCATATATCACCCCTTTTGCTCATTTGGAAATTTGGTTCTTACTAACATAAGAGAGAGGGCTCACAAGTATTGCTATATCAAACTCTTCCCCTACAACCAAATCCATATTTTTCCTTCTGAGTTGTTGTACAACGCAGTTGTTATACAACGCAGCATAAATGATTGTAAACGTTTGCACCGAAGACGGTACAAAGCGCGCCGAAAATGGTTAAGCGCTTAAATAAAACCCGATTCGCTTAATTCTTGCCTTGATAAATCGCTTTCTCAGAACGACAAAAAGATTTTGATTACTTGAAAAACACAATGCTGAGCCTAAAGGTGTCACCCGTGACATCGATATTCAAAACTCCTTCGTAACGCGTTACGATTTCGCGAATCGATTTCATACCAAAACCATGGAATCCATTGCCCGATTTAGAGGTGTTAATAAGCCCTTCTTCGTTTTTGACGATTTTGCCAACGTGGTAATTGTCTTGTCTTATCACGATTGCGCCCTTTTCCCTTTCTACGACAAGATTGATACATCTTTTTGATGGATCTTGGATTTCATCCACTGCCTCAACCGCATTATCAAGAATGTTGCCAAACAAGGCATAAATATCCTCGTCTTCCAAAAAAGAAAGCAATTTGCCATCCGCGATGCAAGTGAAATCAATTTTCTTCTTATGGCAAATGAGACTTTTTTCCGTCAATATCGTATCAATGGTTTTATTTCCTGTGTGTATCTCTGAATCATAAAAAGAGATAAGATCCTGCATTTCTTGGATTGTCTTTTTGTCCACGGAACGGTTGGTGCCGATTTCGCGGATCTGATGACGGAAATCATGGCACTTGATGTTGATTAAATCGATCGTTTCTTTTCTGATTTTGTAATGCTTTTGCTGTTCCTCATATAGAGTCGACATCATCGCCATTTCTTGCTCAATGTCCTTTCTTTTAATCATACTCATCTGTAAGCAAAGCAAGGCTAAGCAAAGTAGCATGTTTAAAGCGTAATAAAGAATTTTGATCGATTTGGAGACAGAATCGGTATAACGGAAAACATCCGAAAGGACGATATCAACGACTAAGGCGAATGTGATAAACGCGATGACCGTCAGGCTTTTAAACTTTAAGTCGCCGTTTTTGCCAACATATTTTTTTAGGATGGCTTCCGCGGAGATATAGATAAAAAAATAAATCGCCACATAGATAACGAAGCTTAAAGCCATCATCCCGCCTACTCCACTCAAAGAAACTACGCCTTTGTTGCTATAAGCAGAAGAAATAAACGCTCGTCCATCAAGGAGCACGATATCTACAAAAGAAAATGCTAAATAAGAGATATGCTGAACCGTATAGGCACTAACCGCGCAGAAAAGCACATTGACGAAATTGGTCTTAAAGCATACTTTGATAGCGATAATCGTGACGCAGAAAAAGGTCAGGAACATAAGGGAAGAAGAGAACCAATTGTTAACGAATTGCTGCGGATAAATCACGGCAATTGCATAGCAAAAGACGAGCGATAAGGGGAATAAGCAAGCAAACCCTTTCCGCTTAGGATAAGGAAAAACAAGCATGATTTCCGCGATTAGCAATTCGCTCATAAACACGATTTTGTATAATGCAATCCAAGTCAATTTTTTAGCCCTCGCTTCTCGTTTGCGCTCAATCGTCACTATTTAATCACAGAACGAAAGATGTTTCGCTACCACCGATAAAAATTCTTGTCTTCTCCGACGTGAAATCTTAATCACGTCATTGCCGACATGAACTTCCTCTTTCGCAACAGAGGTGATGTATTTAATGTTGATAAGGAACGATTGATCGCACATGGCAAAACCGCATCCCGATAACCTAGCCTGTATCGCTTTCATCGTTTCGCCGCGTAAGCCGTTTATATTTTCATCTACCATGTGCCAAATTAAGCTATGATCGCGAACTTCGACATAGCGAATGTCCGCTATCGAAACAATTTTTTCCATAATGCGCTCACCGTTTTTGTATGTCAATAGAATTTTATTGTCCGCATCGGAAACGACTCGTCTTATCGCGCGACCCATTTTCAAAGCAAAATCGCCGTATTGGATGGGCTTTACCATGAAGTTAAAGGCTTGCACTTCATAGCTTTCTAAAGCGTACTGGGAAAGATTGGTGACGAAAAACAAAATAACCTCCGAGTCCTTTCTCCGGAGAATTTTAGCTGCCTCCATCCCGTTTGTGCCAGGCATCTCAATGTCCATGAAAATGATATCGAATTCGCCAACTTTATAGTTAGCAAGAAACTTATCCGCAGTCGTGAAAATCGTGACTTGGAAAGAATGATTGTTCGTAATCATATAACGTTTAAAGAACGAACTAAGCTCTTCTGCATAGCTAGTTTCATCTTCTACAATTGCCGCTTTAACCATTTCCTATCCTCCGAGCCATATTGGTACGAATTCCTAGTATTTTATACTATTTAATTACGATAGGAATTTTAGAATCTGTGGTTTTCAAAATGAATACCACCGCAAACGTGCCACTAAAAAGTAAGCATTGTGTCTTACTTACAAAAAGAGAATCGTTAAACGTAAGCCACACTATATTTTATTCTTATCACAATTTGTGTGAATTACAAATACTAGATTTGTGAAGATTGAAGTGCCAAATACAACGAAAATTCGTAGGTGCAAAAGACTTGTTTTATTCTGCTTTTTGTTCAGTTAACTTGATTCAATCGAGTAGAGAGTGAGAAGCGATAGCTTCTCCGCTCCCTCTCACACCACCGTGCGTGCGGTCTTTCGCATACGGCGATTTGAACAAACATCTATGCCACCTCCTTGAGGTAGTATTCAAGAGGGTCTAAAAGCCCTCTTTTCTTCAGTCGTGAATTTGAGATTGCCCTTTGGACGACACAGGAATGAGAGATGAATTGATAGCCTCACTCAAAATAAATCTTGAAAAGTAGACTTCTTATTTATGAACATATGATCATATGCACAACGAAACAAAAAAACTGATTCAAGTTTTTCTTGAATCAGTGATTTATTTCTAATGGTGACCTGTACGGGGTTCGAACCCATGAATGGCGCCGTGAAAGGGCGTTGTGTTAGACCGCTTCACCAACAGGCCAAAAAACGAAAGCTTTTTAAAGCCTCTATATTCTACTAAGATTTTAGAAAAAAACAACTGGAATATGGGACTGGGTATGGAAATGATACGGGCATACAGCGACAAAAAAGCAATGTCTCCCTATGAGACAAAACAGCTTTATTTGCGGCTTGCCTATCCGGAAAAGTTCTGGAAGATCGCGAATCATTACTATAATGCAA
>OJOI01001105.1_pt1 | contig 16114 bp, 6 predicted proteins | sample 1598061 | NCBI WGS metagenome assembly OJOI01 (sample SAMN01915224, study PRJEB22387) | human gut metagenome | isolation source: stool | host: Homo sapiens | place: USA
AAATGGGGTAAGGGGCTTTGCCGTCTCTTTTCCATGTTAAATGAAAGAGCCGTGTCCCCGCCCCACTCCATAGCCTCACACAGATCTCACAGATCCCACGGTTTTGCACGCCTGGCGCTAAATCCCACAGAGGCTCTCCGCACCTTTGCTCCCTTAGGCTCACACAGATTCAACGAGATTCAACAAAAATAATTTGTGTGAGTTTTTGGAAATCTGAGTACTCGGAGCACTCGGAGTACTCCGACACGCTCCACGACCCATCTGCCAACCTCTGTGAGATTTAACACCATCAAAAGAAAAATTCAGTGGGATCTGTGGGATCTGTGTGAGCACAAACCCACGCCGTGAAGCTTCTGTGAGATTTAACACCATCAAAAAAATTCAGTGAGATCTGTGGGATCTGTGTGAGGTTCAGTCCATTAGCTGCCATTAGCAGTGGGATTTGTGTGAGGACATAAAAAAGGGGCTTGGATTTAAAAAATCCAAGCCCACACAGGAAAACATTCTAAATATTATCGCTGGTTTCACTCATCACTGGGCTACTCGCAGCATTAACAATTAACAAAATGCTATAGTTACTTTACAATCTTCTTTGATGACTTAGTGCCGTCGGTGTAAGTGGTCACTACCACATTCACACCTTCGAATGGACGGTCAGACGACACGCCAAGCAGGTTGTAGTAGGTCACACCAGCCACAGTCTTTTCAGCGTCAACATCTTCCACACCGGTAGAGATTGTTGGGTCCTGAACGATGGTGTGGCACACCTTGGTGATGTAGTAGTTAGAGTTGCTGAGTTCGTTAACCGAAGTCACGTCACCGTTCACCAAGTAGATTTCCACAGTCACCACGCCGTCGAAGGTCTCGGCTTTTTCGCAGATGCCAGCGAAGGAGATGTCAGAATCCACCTTATACCATGCACCATTAGCGCCGCCTTCTACGCTGCTTCGGCGAACTGTTGTTTTAGGTTTTTGGTTAGAGCCCACTTCGTAGCTCTTCATACCCACAGCCTTTGGATAGAATTCACCACCGCTGTAAGCATACCAGTTCACCACTCCTAAGCAACCATTAAATGCAGAAGTGATATTGCCATAAAGAGCTTGGTTAGCGCCATTCACCACATAGTAGTTTGGCAGATAAGCATCGCCCTTCTTCACACGGATAATTGCATTGAGATACTTGGCTGCACGTGAGTCAGGATCCAAAGTAACGAATGCGTCAAGACCGTAGTTGAGGGCTTGTGGGTAGGTCAAGCCACCTTCTGCGGCATTACCTGTACCACCAATGTGCGTATTGTTTTGGTTTGCAGCAGCAGGAATCACGAGGTCTTTTGCGTGCTGAATACCACCTACAGCGCCCTGAATTCTTTCCACATGCTCAGTATCTGTGTTTGGAGTCCAGTATGAGTGATGGCTTTCATATTTGCCACGAGCCAAGCCATTGTTGTGTTGAGTGTTGACACGGGTTGAGAAACCAGCCTCCACTTCGTAAACAGCATAAATCACAAGACCTACACCATCCACGTCGTTGTGGTTGTCAGCCAAATCTGCAACAGTAGGAACTGTGAAAGTGATTTGGTGCTGAATACCTGACACCTCTTTGTAATTGAGTTTTTGACTCAATTTCACTTGATCGTTGTCTGTTCCATTCATCTTATACTGATAGTAGAATCCCACAAAGGTGAATGGATAGAGTGCAGGAGCATTGATTCTCACTTCTTGACCAACGCCCACGGTCAACCATACGTCAGAACCCACAGTGTTGCCTTGTGTAGAAAGTTCGGTTTTTGATGCACCACTGGTTGGCAAACCAATCACCTTGATGTTTCTTACAGGGTTAGCAAAGGTGTAGATTTTAACATCTTTATTCGAAACCACAGCTGAGTTGGCATCCGACACGCAGTAAGCACTCACGCGCAAATACCAGCCCTTCTTCTGATAAGCAGGGTCGTCGGTGTAGCCCATGGCTTCATACACTTCCTTCCAAGTGAATGATGCTGATTCAGTTTGGAAGCTTTTAAGATTCACTTGCTTTTGGAGCACACCTTCAGCATTGAAGAATTCAAAGTCGTAGAGGGTGTTCACCTTGGCAGTTTCCACATCATAGATGTCGGGATAGTTCACATAGTTTTGATGTGAAATAGTGATTGTTGGGCGGTGGAGGTCTGCTGTTTCGTAAGAATCGTAAGTTGAAGAATTTGGAGAAATCACAGGAGCATCAATCTTCACAGGGTCAGGTTGTTCTGCGCCGTCAACGATGTCGCCGATACGAAGGTTGATGTAGTATTGACCCATCACCCAGTCGCCCCAGTGACGACCGTAAGTGGAAGATGCTTGATCTTTATGACGAATAGCATAAGGATATGCCTCCATCAGCACTGCGATGGTTCCGTCTTCTTGCATAGAGAGCGAGCTGTATTGCGCAGCTTCGTCCATAGCGCCAATGCCTGTTTTTGCAGCACCTCCACTTGTATAATCAAATGGGTCGAAAAGATTGAGGCTTCGAGTCCAGTTCAAGCCACCTGATGTGGACAATTTGGTGTAGTAAGCCGAAAGGCTTGTACGACAGTTATCACTACCATATACCATATCCTTTGGCACAGTGTGGAGAATATACTGAGTACCGTCTTTCGCTGCATACTTGATAAGGTCGCCATTACATGGATTGGTTAAGTTCATTCCACTTTGCGAAATTATTGTGGCAGTAGCTTGGGTAGCAGAAGTGAATGTCAAGCGGTAGAACAAGCGATTGCCTGACGCATTTGAGCGTGCAGAAAGAATGTATTGGTCTTTTGCCACCTGTACGAATTGCACTTCATCTAAGTAGTTAGAAGTGTTTTCAAGATAATCCATGGTTGAATATCCACTCCTAATTCTAATTCGTGTCCATTCATTCTTATCAGGATTGTAAGTCAAGCAGTAAATGCGCTGATGGCTGGCAGAAGAACGTGATTGATTGTTTGGAGAGGTGCTTGTGCGCAAGCCCACCAAAGCTTTACCCTTGAGATAGCCTTCGTTTGCCACGCAAATGTTACCTGGCGAGATATTACCACGAAGACCACCAAAGAGGCTTTGGTCCATTGTGTATTCTGAGCTCCAGCTCTTGCCGTTGTCGCGGCTCACCTTCCATACCACATCAGTAGCAGGGTCGTCACGTGTGCCAGAGAGACCGAAACCGTGGATAGCGGTAGCAATCACAGTACCGTTAGCGAACGAGGCAACAGCAGCATCGCCATAACCCTTCCAGTTGTAGCAGTTGATGCCATTTTGCGAACCTTGGAAAATCACCACATAATCGCTCCATGTCTTACCATTGTCCGACGAACGGCGCGAAACCACATCAATGCTGTTGGTCACATCGTGAATGTGCATTTTGCGGGCATCGCTCAATGCCACGAGCGTACCGTCGGAAGCACGGGTGATAGCAGGAATACGATAGTATCTTGAGTATTCTTCAGAGGTAGCAAAATTTTCGTAGCGTGGTGCATAGAGCATCTTGAAATTCGGCACAAGCACACGGCCACCACCTTCACCAGAGTAGTTGTTCACGGTGTAGATGGTTTTATTCGACACCTTGTCAATCACACCACCCACACGAGTGTAGTTGGCTTTTGCGCCACCAATCAATGGCAAATTCTTCAAGCCACCAATTTCTTCAGCGCTTCTCACGTTGGCTACAAGGTAAATCACATATTCGCCTGCAGGGAGCTTCAGGTTGCTGGTGAAAGTGGTCACTTCGCCAGCAGCTGGCACTTCATGAGTAGTTCCGAGGAAAAGGGCACCGCAGTTCTTTTCAGGGTTGCGGTAGTCGAAAATGTGAGCGAAGGTATTTTCAAACGTTGCATAACTGCCATCAGGAGTGTAGTCTTGACCTTTGTCGCGCATACGGGCATACACGCTGATTGCGCTGAGGTAACCAGTATGGCCAAACAAGCGGTAAGTGAGGGTTGGAACATCGTCGGCACTTACGCTTACGCAAGCCATAGCCAGCACTTGATTCTTGTTACCCAAGCCAATATAGCCCACTTCTTGGTAGCCGGCATTGGTTCGCCAAGCCTTCAGCTGATTGTGAACAGTAGCGGCACCGTCGCCAGTTGAGCCAGAAGTTTCTTGAGTCACCTCATAGAAGTTCCACCTTGATGTGTCGTAGTATGATAAAGTTGTTACAGTCATTTGGCTATTTGAAAAAGCCAAATAACCGCTTCGATAGCCCTGTCTAAGATACAACTGAGTATAATTCGAACCTGAGTAAACAGTGAAGTAATTAGGTGCCTTGCTCCACTTGAATGAGAAGCCAGAATTGTAAGTGACCTGTGGGCCATAAGAAGCACTGTTGACGAGGGCAACAGTAGAACCACTCTTCTTTACGATAAACACATAAGCTGCCTGATCGGCATCGGTGACAGCTTTTTCAGTTTTGGAGACTTCACCATTGTTGTAGCCTACCAATTTACTTGCGCCAATGTTGTACATCACAACTTTAGCACCATTTGCAAGGTTTGCCAAGTCAGCGGGGGTGTCCGAGACTTTGTAAGTCGCGGCATTGGCGCTGAAGCCAAACAGCAACGTCAGTAACGCAAGAAGAAATCTGGTTCTCCTTGTCGATTTTTTGAGTTTTTTAAAATAGCTCATAACATTTTGAATGTTAATCTCACTTTCCCATAGTGAGAGTATTAAAAAAATTAGTGTTAATAAAAAAGTTTTCCTTTTAACCTATGCTATTCACAATTAACGCTTTCCTGTAGCGATTAAGATGCTGGTTAATTCACACTTAATCAAATGAAGGTTAGGTGAATACTATATAAAGTGCAAATTTAACGATAAATTTCCGAATTCCTCAAACTTCCCCCAACCCCCCCCCAACCCCCACCCGCTTTTTTAATATCATTTAACAACTCAATCCTCACACAAATCACACTTTATAGGATGCTTAGCCTCACACAGATCCCACTGTTTTTTGGGGCTCACACAGATCTCACAGATCCCACTGAATTTGCACGCCTGGCGTTAAATCTCACAGATGCTCTCCGCACCCTCTCTCCCTCATGCCTCACACAGATTCAACGAGATTCAACAAAAATTTAATTTGTGCTAATTTGTGGCAGAAAAAAACACCTATTTAATCCATTAAAAATCCATTAACACCAATTTTTTTATTTATTTTAATCGGTGTAAATCGGGTTTAAATGGATAAAATAGGTGTAAAAATCGGATTAAATAGGCTTTCAAGAGAAGCCGCGAACCCTCTGTGAGATTTAACATCAGGCGTGCAATTCAGTGGGATCTGTGAGATCTGTGTGAGGTCCAGCCCATTAACAGCGAGGCTGCGTGGTGAAAAAAAATGGGCTCGGATTTCACAATCCAAGCCCACACAGGAAAAAATTTTTATTACATCGCTGGTTTTGCGCATCACTGCGCTACTCGCAGCATTTTAACAATTAACAAAATGCTATAATTATTTTAGTATTTTCTTCGACGATTTAGTGCCGTCGGTGTAAGTGGTCACCACCACGTTCACACCTTCAAACGGACGGTCGGATGCAGCGCCAAGCAGGTTGTAGTAAACCACGCCAGCCACAGTCTTCTCAGCATTCACATCCTCCACACCAGTAGCATGGTCAGGGTCGTTGTTGAGCACAATATTGTGCGTAACCTTAGCAATGTAGCAGTTTTTGCTGCTGAGTTGGTCAACCGAAGTAATATCGTTGTTCACCAAATACACTTCCACTTCCACTGTGCCATCGAAAGCCTCGCCTTTAGTGCAAATGCCTTTAAAGGCGATGTCGGTGTCAACCTTATACCATGCACCATTAGCGCCACCTTCTACAACGCTTCGGCGAGCTGTTGTTTTAGGTTTTTGGTTAGAGCCTACTTCGTAGCTTATCATACCCACAGTCTTTGGACAAAGCACGCCATCGCTAAAGCCATACCAGCGCAACACGCCTTTACAGCCCTTAGCAAGCGTAACGATATCGCCATAAAGTGCTTGAGCGTAGCTGTTCACCACATAATAGTCGGGCAGATAAGCGCCATTCTTCTTCACGCGAACGATAGCGTTGAGGTTTTCGGCAGCCTTAGCGTCGGGAACCACAGTCACATAGGCATCGAGACCGTAGTTGAGCTTGCTTGGATAAGTCAAGCCTCCGTTAGTGGCACTACCTGTACCACCAATGTGCGTATTGTCCTGGTTTTCTGGCGTGGTGATATCGAGTGTAGGGCTCTGCAACTCACCGCCCCTTGTTGATTCAATCAAAGATTGGTATTCCGGAGCTGGTGTCCAATATGAGTATTGGCTATCAAATGTGTTGCCACCAGCCACGCCGTTGTTGTATTGGGTGTTGACACGGGTCAAGAAGCCCGCTTCCACTTTATACACAGCATAAATCACGAGGCCCTGAACGCCATCGGAATTATAGTTGTCGGGCAACTTCTCAACCGAAGGCACATCAAACATAATCTGGTGCTCCATACCCGATATCTTAGTATATGAGAGCTTTTCGCTCAATGGCACTTGATTTTCTTCGGCTTCGCCAAATGAATATTTGTAATAGAAGCCCACAAAAGAGTAAGGGTATTTTGCTGGAGCATTGAGGTGCACATGCTTGTCAACACCCACGGTGAGCCACGCATCAGAGCCCACGCTGTTACCTTCAGTGGCAAGTGTGGTGGTAGATGCACCGCTGGTGGGCAAGCCCACCACCTTGATGAGGCGCACAGGAGTGTCGAAGGTGTAGATTTGGGTTGTCTTTGCCGACACCACTTTGTAGTCTTTGTCCCACACACAGTAAGCCGAAACACGCACCGAGGTGCTCTTGTTGTTGAGAGTTGGGTCGGCGGTGTAGGTTTCGCTGCTGCCCACTTTCACGAGCGACTTCCACACTTGCTCCCAAGTGAGAGATTGTGATGCGGCATCGAAGTGGGCAATATTAGCACGCGCCACAAGTTTGCCTTGAGCGTCATAGTATTCCACCTCATAGTTGGTGTTCACCTTGCTGTTGGTGGTGTTGTAGATGTCGGCGTAGGTTTTGTAGTTGTTGTGCGAAATAGTGATTTTTGGGCGGTCGGTAGCATCCACAGAATTGAATGTAGCCGAATGTGGTGTGATCACAGGAGCATCAATCTTCGCAGGCTCTGGCTGCTCAGCATTAGGAATGAGGTCGCCGATACGAAGATTCATATAGTATTGACCCATCACCCAGTCGCCCCAGTGGCGCTGGTAAGAACTGTTGTCGGTGTCTTGATGGCGAATAGCCAATGGATAAGCCTCCATCAGCACAGCGATGGTGCCGTCTTCCTGAATGGCGAGTGAGCTGTATTGCACAGTTTCGTCGATAGCGCCGATGCCCGACTTGGCTTCACCGCCAACGGTGTTGTCGAATGGATCGAAAAGGTCGAGACTGCGAGTCCAGTTCAAGGCTTCAGAAGTGGAGGTTGTGGTGTAGTAAGCCGAAAGGCTTGTACGACAGTTATCACTGCCATATACCATATCCTTTGGCACGGTGTGGAGAATGTATTCTGCGCCGTTTTTTGCCTTGTAGGTAATGAGGTCGCCATTACAGCCACCCTTCAACTTCATACCAGTCTGCGAAACGGGAGTGGCAGTGGCAGAGTTGGCAGAATTGATGTGCACTCGGTAGAATTTGCGTGCATCACCGTCTTTGGTATAGCGCACCGACAGGATAAAATCATTTTCGCCCACTTCCAAGAATTGAGCCTCGTCTAAAAGCTCGCCATCGTAAATATATCCAGTGCCGTTCAACGCCACTGGTGTCCAAGAGTTGTCGTCGGGGTCGTAAACCATGCAGTAGATACGCGAAATTGCGTTTTGGTTTTGGTAGTTACCATTGTTAGGGAATTTGCTTGTGCGCAAAGCAGCCACGGCTTTTCCTTTCAGATAACCCGACTTTGCCACGCAGATGTTGCCTGGCGAGATATTGCCACGCATACCGCCATAAAGGTCACGGCTAAGGGTGTATTCATAGCTCCAAGTCTTGCCGTTGTCGCGGCTCACCTTCCATACCACATCTGTGCCTGGGTCGGTGGACGAGCCTGCAAGACCGAAGCCGTGGATAGCAGTAGCCAACACAGTACCGTTAGGGAACGATGCTACAGCGGCATCGCCATAGCCCTTCCAGTTATAGCAGTCGGTGCCTTCTGCCGAGCCTTGGAAAATCACCAAATAATCGCTCCATGTCTTGCCATTGTCGATAGAGCGGCGCGATACAATGTCGATATTGTTGGTCACATCGTGGATATGATTTTTGCGGGCATCGCTCAATGCCACGAGCGTACCGTCGGAAGCACGGGTGATGGCAGGAATACGGTAGTATTTAGAATACTCTACTGAGGTGGCAAACTTGGCGTATTTTGGAGCATAGAGCAACTCATATTTAGGCACAATCACACGGCCACCATCTTCACCAGAGTAGTTGTTGATCGATTCGATAGTGGAGGGGGAGGTGGCGGTGCCGCAAGTCACGGTTTTGATCACGCCACCCACATGGGTGAAGTTGGCTGAAGAGCCTCCAATCAATGGCAGCCTGTCGATACCGCCAATTTCATCTGCTGTCTTGGTGTTGGCAACGAGGTATATCACATATTCGCCAGCCTCAAGCTTCACATTGCTGGTGAAAGAGGCGTCTGTGGAAGCTGCAGGCACATCGTGGGTGAAGCCCAAGAAAATTGCGCCACAGTTCTTTTCTGGGTTGCGGTAATCGAAAAGGTGAGCGAAAGTGTTTTCAAACTTTGCATAGGAGCCATCAGGGGTGTAGTCCACATTGGCGTCGCGCTTACGGGCATACACACCCACAGCGTTGAGGTATTCGGTGTGGCCAAAGAGGCGGTAAGTGATGGTAGGAATTTCGGCAGAGGAAATGCTCACACAAGCCGAAGCCAGCACCTGGTTTTTGTTGCCCAAGCCGATATAGCCCACTTCCTGAGCGCCGGTGTTCACCTTCCATTCTTTAAGCTGACTATGGGAGGTGGGCAAAATGTGGTCGGGGTTCACCAAATTGGCAGAAAGCTTCACCGATGCGCTGATGCCTTCTTCGTTGGTGATGGTAAGAGTGCCACTGTAAGGTTTGTATTCACTACCCTTGAAAGTGACGTTCACTATTGCGCCATTGTCGCTGTTAGCGTCAGCGGCAGAGATTGAGGTGCGGTTGATAGAGAAACCTTCGCCTGTCACACTTACGGTGAGGTTTTTATTCAGCAGCACACCTTTCACTGTCAGCGCGCTGGTGATAGAAGCGTCAAGCCCTGGGTCGGCAAAGTCGATTTTTGAACCAGTGACGGGAAGCACCAGTGTGGGCTTATCAAATTCATACACTTTGCAGAATTTCCAGTCGCAGCTGGAGCCCTTCGATCCCCATCCCGAATAATTGGTTCCCGCGTCAGTACGCGACAAATAGCCATAAGCCCACCCTGAAGTAACATACAATCGGGTGGTGCCACCTGTACTTTCCACTGTAAAAGAAGAAGGAGATGTGCTCCAAGAGTATCTGAAACTTACACCCGGTAAATATGTTTCAATTCGTGGTCCAAAACCATTGCCATTCTTGAGGGCAACGTTATAACCAGCTTTCGTCACTTTGTAAACAAAAGCGTTGACCTCGGTTTGGTCGCTGGTTTTCACATGAGTGGTGGTTTGCTCTTTGCTGCCGTCGTAGCCAACGAATGCCTTGGAGTTGACGTGGCACATCACCACCATATCACCTTCATCGAGGTCGGCAGGATTAACAGCCACGTTCAAATCGGCATAATAAGTGCCGGCCGCCGCGCTGAATCCAATCAACGACATCAAAAACACAAGAAGAAACCTGGTTCTCCTTGCTGCATTTTTCAACAAATCAAAATAAGTCATAAAAATTTTTTTTGAATGTCGGTCCCGACATTCTCCCCAATTTAAAAATTAAAAATACTTTCTTATAAGTGTCTAAAAAAAACTTGAATAAAATAGAGTAGTTCTAATGCTTGTAAATCACAAGCAACATTTTGTTAAATATTGCCAACATATTAAATATCAAACATTTAACATATTGGTATCAACTGACTATCATTTCTGAAGTGCAAATTTACTTATAAAAAATATTTTTCAATAGCAATTATCAAAAAAAATGCGCAAATCAGTGCAAAAAAATCATAATAAAGCAAATTTTCAAGAAACCATTCGCCCAACCCCTCCAACAAAAAAAGCACCGATTTCATCCCTAAAAACAGGATAAAATCGGCACCATTATTTTTCAATTCCACTTCACAGACCCCATCACAGACCCTTCGGACCCATTACAGACCCAGCAGACCCATCGGACCTATCAGACCTATCCGACCTATCCGACACGGAGAGCATCAGTGAGATTTACCACCAACCGTGCAAAACCGTGGGATCTGTGAGATCTGTGTGAGCCAAGCCCATTAAAGTGAGATCTGTGTGAGCCCAAGCCCAGCAAAGTGGGATATGTTATTTATCGGCTGCGATAGCTTTGAGCAGGGCTACAGTGAAGTCCCAACCCTTTTGCACTGCAGGGATATGGCAGCACTCGCGTGGTGAGTGAACGTCCTTCAGCGTTGGTCCGTAAGAAATCATTTCCATGTCTGGACGAACCTTCAAGAACAAACCACATTCCAAACCAGCGTGGATAGCCTCAACCTTTGGCTCTACGCCATACAGGCCTTCCCATTGAGCCACAGCGAGCTTCAGGAGTTGGCTGTCGGCATTAGGAGCCCAACCTTGGTAGCTGCCTTCATATTTCACTTCCTTAGCGCCAGCCAAGCGGAAGATAGCCTCGATTTGGAGAGCGAGTTCTTCTTTTGAGCTTTCGGTAGATGAGCGGCTGAAGAATTCGAGATAGATTTCGTCGGCGTTGGTCTTAACGCTTGCGAAGTTGGTAGAGGTTTCCACCAATCCTTCCACTTCCTGACTCATATAATATACACCGTGAGGAGCAGCGAAGCAAGCAGCCACGAGGCGCTTAGCTGTGCAAGCATCGATAACGGTGGCAGGAGCGTCAACGCTTTCGATAGTGACCTCGGCATGAGGCTCAGTGCGCTTGAATTCAAGTTTAATGTCGGCAGCCACAGTGTTGACCACGGTTGCGAGTGTTTCCTTGTCGGCAGGCTTCACACCAATCACAGCCACACCGTCGCGAGCGATAGCGTTGTGGAGGTTGCCGGCATTGAAGCTTGCAAGGCGATATTCGATTTTAGCGTTGAGCATGTAGAGAATGCGAGCCAACTGCTTAGTGGCACTTGCCAAGCCCTTGTTGATGTCGGTACCAGAGTGGCCACCCATGAGTTTGCCAATCTTGATAGCGAAATATTGGAGGTCGGCAGGAGCAGACTCTGGTTTATAGTCGAACCATACAGGGGTAACCACACCACCTGCGCAGCCGATAGTGATCACGCCGTCGTCTTCGCTGTCGAGGTTGAGCAGATAGTCGCCCACGAGCATGTCGGCCTTGATGTTGGTGGCACCGGTGAGGCCGGTTTCTTCGTCAACGGTAGCGAGAGCTTCGAGCGCACCGCACTTGATGTCGGGGTCGGTGAGCGCTGCCAATGCGATAGCCAGGCCCAAGCCGTCGTCAGCACCGAGGGTGGTGTCGGTTGCAAACACCCAGTCGTCGACGATGCGGGTTTGGATAGGGTCGGTGAGGAAGTTGTGATTAGAAGAAGGGAGCTTTTCAGCCACCATGTCCATGTGGCCTTGGAGCACTACCCCCTTAGCGTTTTCAAAACCTGGTGCGGCTGGACGGAACATAGCCACATTACCTACTTCATCAACCTTGTACTCAAGATTGTTTTCCTTTGCAAAACTTACCAGCCATTCACGAATTTTGTCGAGATTGCCAGAAGGACGAGGCACTTTTGTGATCGCGTCGAAAATTTGCCAAACGCGAGCGGGTTTTAAATCTTTTACTTCCATAATAAATTTTTGGTTTTATTTATAAAAAATGTTAGTTATCGCTTCGTGTATGAAATTTATGTTAAAACGGTGTGATAACATTCGTAAAGTTACGAATTTTATTTGAAATATTGAGCAAAATGTCACAAACCTTTTTTATATTTGCATAGAATTTTAAAAAAGCAAAAGTGAAGCTCGTAATTGTGGTAATAGCATTGGTGGGCATAGCCGTGATGCTGCTTGGCGTGAAAATATTTTTCGTGAAAGGCGGCAAGTTTCCTAACACCCACATTCACAGCAATAAGCACATGAAAAAGCGTGGCATCACTTGCGCACACGATAAGGAATTTTATAAATAACTACACATACAAGGAAAAATGAACTTTTTAAACAAACTCTCTAAACTTGCTTTAGTGGCATTGGTGATGGTGGGCTTCGCTGCCTGCCAAGGTGAACAGAAGGGCGAAAAGGCTCCTGAATCTGCTAATATGCCTAAGCAAGCAAACGAAAACATGACCGTGCGTTATGTTGACGCCGACACACTTCTGAAATTCTACAACCTGGCTAAAGACTACAACGAGTCGGCTACTCGTATGCAAAACCAGCTCGACGCTCTGCAAAAGGCTCAGGAAGACAAAATCCGCAACCTGCAAGCAAGCTTCGCACAAAAGGAAAAGAACAATGTGTACGCTACCAACCCTCAGCAAGCACAAGCCGACCAAGCTACTTACCAAAACGCTATGGCTGCCGCACAAAAGGCTGTGGCTAACAAGCAAGAGGAAATAGCAAAAATCCTGCAAGAAAACCAAAAGGACCTCAACGATAAAATCAACGAGTTCCTGAAGAAATACGCTAAGGAAAAGGGCTACGATATGATTCTTAACAAGGCAGCCACTTTCTACATCGACCCAAAATACGACGTGACAAGCGACGTGGTGGAACAGCTCAACAAGGCTTACACCAAAGTGGCTCCAAAAAAAGAAAAATAATCCACACATTATATAAATAGAAAAGCACGGCTCTATTTTGCAGCCGTGCTTTTTTTATGCGCTCGCGTGTACGAAAGCCTCACACAGATTTCACTTTATGAGGGTATTGAGGCTCACACAGATCCCACTGATCTCACTGAATTTGCACGCCTGGCGTTAAATCTCACAGAGGTTTCACGCTGCTCTTGAAAAAAAAGACACCTATTTTATCCATTTAAACCCGATTTACACCGATTAAAATAAATAAAAAAATTGGTGTTAATGGATTTTTAATGGATTAAATCGGTGTATTTTTTCTGCCACAAATTAGCACAAATTATTTTTTGTTGAATCTCGTTGAATCTGTGTGAACTTGGGAAATCGGAGTACTCGGAGCACTCGGAGCACTCGGAGCACTCGGACATGCCCCACGACCTTTCTACCTAACTCTGTGAGATTTAACGCTATCAAAAAAATCAGTGGGATCTGTGAAATCTGTGTGAGCCTTAGGAGCGAGGCTGTGGGGAACCTCTGTGAGATTTAACATCAGGCGTGCAAATTCAGTGAGATCTGTGGGATCTGTGTGAGCCAAGCCAAGTGCAGGGGGGGTGTTATTCCTCGGTGAGGTGGTCGTAGGTTTGGTAGAGGAAATCGTTGTAGGGAAAGCGCTGGAGGTGCACCTGCTTCGCCTTGTCGTAGAGCATACGCTTGAGTTCCTCCACATTCTCGCCCGTCTTGGCAGAGATAAACACGCAGTTGTTGTTCATACGCGCCATCCATGTGTCTTTGAGTTCTTCGAGCGGAATGTTCTCGCGCAAGCGTGGGGTGAGGTCGTCGGCGTCTTTTTGCACATACGAGAATTGGTCGATTTTGTTAAACACCATAATCATCTCCTTGTCGCCAGCGCCACACACTTCCTGAAGGGTCTTGTTCACCACCTCCACCTGTTCCTCAAACTGAGGGTGCGAAATGTCAACCACATGCACCATGATGTCGCTGTCGCGCACCTCATCGAGGGTGGTCTTGAACGAATCCACCAAGTGGTGGGGCAATTTGCGGATAAAGCCCACGGTGTCGGTGAGCAGGAATGGCAAATTCTCAATCACCACCTTACGCACGGTGGTGTCGAGGGTGGCGAAGAGCTTGTTTTCGGCAAACACATCGCTCTTGCTCAGCAAGTTCATCAGCGTGGATTTACCCACGTTGGTATAGCCCACGAGGGCGATACGGGTGAGCTTGCCACGGTTTTTGCGCTGAATCACCTTCTGCTTGTCCCAGTCGGCGAGTTTCTGCTTGAGCAGCGAAATCTTGGTCTTGATGATACGGCGGTCGGTCTCAATCTGGGTTTCACCCGGACCACGCATACCGATACCACCACGCTGACGCTCCAAGTGGGTCCACATACCGGTAAGGCGTGGCAGCAGATACTGGTATTGCGCCAGTTCCACCTGCATCTTGGCGTTGGCGGTCTGCGCACGGCGTGCGAAAATATCGAGAATCAGACTGGTGCGGTCGAGCACCTTTACCTTGGTTTCCTTCTGAATGTGAGCGATTTGCTTTGGCGAAAGGTCGTCGTCGAAAATCACCAGGTTCACCTCGTGCTCATCCACATAGTCCTTGATTTCTGCCAATTTGCCCTTACCCACGTATGAGGTGCTGTTGGGTGCGTCGCAGCGCTGGAGAAACTTCTTCACCGTGCGTGCGCCAGCGGTGTGGGCAAGAAATTCAAGTTCGTCGAGGTATTCGTTTGCCTTTGCCTCGTTCTGTTGAGGGGTGATCAAACCCACGAGCACAGCCGTTTCGTCGATCAGCTCATTGATAATATTTTTGTCTTCGATTAATCCCATGTTGCTTCTTTAATATTTCGGGTGCAAAATTAGCAATTATTTCGGTGATTCACAAACACAAAAGCTCCCCGCACGCATAAGGTGCGAGGAGCAGATATGAGGAGAATGCCACAGCGGGCATCACTGTCTGGAAAATGGATTATTTCTCGTTGGTGTTGATGTAGCAAACCGATACGCGGTTCCAATCGGGTTCTGAGAACATGTCGCCAATACCCTGACCTTCAGCCTGAATGCGGTCGGCACTAATCTTGTAGGTCTTCACGAGCATATCCTTCACGGCGTTGGCACGAGCGGCAGCGAGCTTCTTGTTGATTTCAACAGAGCCTTCTGGAGAAGCGTAGCCCTTGATGGTTACGGTAGCTTCCTTGTGGCTCTTCAAGAATGTGGCCACGCGTTCCACGTTAGGTTGCTGTGCGCGTTCAATCACGCTCTTGCCCTGCTTGAAGAACACATTGGTTTCGAGCGAAGCGCTCTTCACCTTCACTTGGGTTTCCTTCACCTTCACCACTTCTTTCACCTTGCCCTTTTGAGCCTTGCATGCTTCGAGGTCGCGAGCGAGTTGAGCTGCGCGAGCGTTGCAAGCGTCGAGGTCAGATTCTGCGTTGTTGAGGTTGTTGCGGAGTGTGTTGATTTGGCCGTTGAGCTCGTCGATTTCGGCTTGGGTGTACTTCTTTGGGCACACGGTGAAATAGCGTGCGCCGTTGCTGTTCTTGAAGTGGTAAGTCAAACCGGCTTGAAGTTCCACCGCTGCGCAGTTGGCATTGTAGCGGCTTGGTTGAGCATTGGTGCCTGTACCACCCTTGCGGTCCACCTTCTTTGCGTCGCCATTCATATCCCAAAGGATGGCAGGCTTCAGCGAGATGGTCCATGCCTTGGTTTCGCCAAGGTTGAAGTTGAAGTTCACACCATATTTAGTGTACCAAGAGTTTTCGTCGGTCACGTCGGCACCGTTTTGGTAAGCGTGGAGCCAGCCTGCACCAACCACAGCCTCAACTTCCACTGCACGAGGCGCACCCTTGTAGCCGCCAAACACGTTAGAGAGGTTGAAAGTGGCGAAACCACCCACAAACTGATGGTCAAGCATATTGCTGCTCTTTACGCCGAGAGCCGATTGCCATACGTTGGCTGGAGCCTTGCCCCAGCTTGAAGTATTCACAGTCCATTCACCTTCCACACCGAAACCAAAGATTGGGGTGAGCTGCTTGCGGAGTTCGGCACCAAACATGCCACGAGCATTCTTGAAGAACGCATAGTGCTGGAATGGCGACACCGCACCGCCCTTGAGTGTGAAGGATACGTTGTCGGTCAGTTTAGTTCCTTCCAAAGTGACCTGTGCTTGTGCTGCACAGAAACCGAGTGCAGCAATCGCTAACATAGTAATCTTTTTCATAATACTCTATA
>OJOI01001119.1_pt1 | contig 16039 bp, 13 predicted proteins | sample 1598061 | NCBI WGS metagenome assembly OJOI01 (sample SAMN01915224, study PRJEB22387) | human gut metagenome | isolation source: stool | host: Homo sapiens | place: USA
ACGAAAACATTGAAAATCAGCGAATCATATAGTCCTATTGGTTGGGAAAGTATTATTTAAGCTTAATAGAATTGAAGCATTATAAAGATAGAAAGAATAGCATAATAGCCTTATTCAATTATGAATTCATAATAATTGGAATAGCTCTATCCTTTATTAGTTTTTGTTTCTCGTTAGCCACATTAACTGTAACTGTCGAGAATTACTACGTTACAGTTGACTCTTTTCATTTCGCAACTAACTTTGTTAACATTGCGATATGCCTTATTGGATTCCTAGTGTTGCTGATTTGGGGTGGAATAGAATATGGGGTTTATCTTAAAAAAGGAAAAGATTTCTTCGATGCATTGAAAGACAAAGGAAATAGAATTCTAGCAGTTAACAATGTTAGTCTTATTATCGTCCTAATTCTTTATGTAATGCTAGATTCTAATAAATACGATTGCATTTGGTACCAAGTTTTATTCTTTGCTATCCCTTCTTTATTTGAAATAGTAGAGGCTTTTATCAACAAGTATGAAATCACCTTCAAATCTATCAATTTAGTTCTATGTATAGCAGCATTTATAACATCAATTACTATGATAAATGTATTCAGCAATTATGTGGTAGAGTTGATTACAATATTGTTTATAGAAACAGCAGCCTTATCTTTTGCATTGTCCTTTGTAATATCTTCTTTAAAGAAAAAAGAAGTAAAATCAATTGAAAACAAATAAAATTATTGACTAAAATATTGAATCTGTGTAAGTGCTTACACTATAATTTACTCATAGAAAGGAGGTTTCTCCTAGTATGGATAAATACATTCAAGATATAGCGACGATGTGGAATAATGGTTGGGGCATAACCTTATATTCATTAATAGTAATTGTTATGAGTGGAATACTTACTGGACTGATAGGACTAGAAAGAGAAAAGCATGGATATTCAGCAGGTTTAAGAACTCATATGCTTGTAGGTGTCGGATCTACTTTATTCACTATTGTTTCAAAGTATGCTTTTGGAAGTGGAGATCCTGGAAGAGTAGCTGCTCAAGTAGTTACAGGTATCGGTTTTATAGGTGCGGGAACGATAATCCAAAATGGAATCAACGTCAAAGGATTGACTACGGCTGCTACCCTTTGGGTGGTGGCTGCAATAGGAATGTGCTGTGGAGTCGGCTATATTTCTGTAGCGATGATAGGAGCTTTAATTGCTTTAATAGTTTTAAGTGTTCTAAAACTATTGGAAGATAAAAATCCACGTAAAAAGTCATATAGATTAGCCTATCTTGTTACTAAAGGTGAAATGACTTTGTCAAAGGCTGTAGCAGCCATGGACGAAATGAATGTCATCGTCAAAGATATAGATATCGGTTCTGCTATGCACGAAAACACCAGATGCACAAAAGTAGTCCTGACTTTGAGGATAAAAGGTATGAATACAAAAGCTGAAGTAATGGATAAGTTGATAAATATACTCCAGCCTCTGGCAATGGAAGAATTGACTTGATCATTATCCGCTCGAATTAAAATCGAGCGGATTTTTATTAAAAACCGTATTCTAGGATCAAAAATATAGCTTCAAGATCTGGTCATTTTACATATAGTCAATAAAATAAGATCAGAAGGTATATTTATGGAACAAACTGATGATTTATTCGTTTCTTCATTGATAAACGCATATATAAAAGATAATGATAATATCAATTCTGATTTTTCACCTGAATTCATTTATAACTCAACCAATAAACTAGATAGAAAACAAGTCATTAAAGTATTATCTGAAAACCTTAAGACTTGCGATGAATTCATGTTCTCTGTAGCTTTTATCAGCGATTCAGGAATAAGTCCATTAAAAATAGCTTTAAAAGAATGTCAAAACAAAAATGTGAAAGGCCGGATATTAACTAGTAATTACTTGGATTTCACAGAACCTAAAGCCTTAAAAGAATTGGATGAAATGCCAAATGTAGATGTAAAACTATTATGGATTGATGACAAATATACAAAAGATGAACCATCAGGATTCCATACAAAAGGATATATTTTCAAATTCAAAGACACATACAAAATAATAATCGGATCATCGAACCTAACAGGATCAGCATTAACATCTAACGAAGAATGGAATAGCCTTATAGTCACAAAGAAAGATGGAAAAATAGCAAAAGAGATTTTGAAGAGATTCGAAACACTTTGGAACAATGATCATTCATTGAACATAAAGACAATAATCGACAAATATGAAGAAGAATATGAATCTTTCAAAGAAATAAGATTATCGAATTCAAAAGAAATCAAGAAAGAATTCAAGCCTAATTCGATGCAATTAGCATTCTGTACCAAACTTAATGAATCCATAGATAAAGGTGATAAAAAAGGTCTTTTGATTTCTGCGACAGGAACTGGTAAAACATATGCATCAGCATTCGGCGTTAAATCCATAAAAGATAAAATTGATTTAAAGAAAATGTTGTTTATAACCCATAGGGAAACGATCTTAAAACAAGCTATAGAAACATATAGAAATGTTCTTGGTCAAGATATCAAAGCAGATTTATTCTCTAATGGGCATCACGATATAAAAGACAAGAATTATATTTTCTCTACAGTCAATACGATGAATCTTCATTTGAAAGAATTCACAAGAGATGAATTCGATTTAATTATAGTCGATGAATGTCATCGAATCGGAAAAGAAGGAATGTATCAAAACATTTTAAACTACTTTCAGCCGAAGTTTCTTCTAGGAATGTCTGCAACACCAGATAGAACTGATGGATACGATATTTATGATTTCTTCGATCATAATATCTTATATGAAATAAGACTATACAATGCTTTGGAATCAAAAATGTTAGTTCCTTTTTATTATTTTGGAATATCGGATATCCTTATAAATGGGAAACAATTAAGCGATGATGCAACATTCGATCAGCTGACATGCGATGATAGAATAGACAATATAATCAACAATAGAAAATATTACGGATCATCTGGAAGTAGAATAAAAACTTTGATGTTTGTATCAAAGATTGAGGAAGGGATAGAATTATCAAAGAAGCTGAATAATCGTGGACTCAAAACGATTTTTCTATCAGGAAGCAGTTCAAATGAAGATAGGGAAAAGTATATAAAACTATTGGAAGAAGACAATACTAATAATCCATATTTAGATATGATTTTAACAGTCGACATCTTCAACGAAGGAGTCGACATTCCTTCAGTGAATCAAATTATTCTTTTAAGACCTACACAATCTATAATTATATTTCTCCAGCAATTGGGTAGAGGCCTAAGAAAAATTGAAGGCAAGGATTATTTGACTGTAATCGACTTCATTGGAAATTATAAGAATGATTTCATGATTACAGATTCGTTCTCTTCAAAGAATAATGGAGAAGAATATCAGTCTAATGGTGGTGGTCGAGACGCATCTAAAACGACAAATATAATGCTTCCGGGTGGAAGCATTATAGACTTCGACCCTATAACAATGAAGACAATAGTCGAAATAAGCGATAAGGCGAGAGATTCTGATAGTAGAAGAATTAAAGAGCAATATATAGCTATTAAAAACAAGTTAGGCCACATTCCAACTTTAATTGAATATGATGAGAATGGAGATTTGACAGGCAGAGTTTTCTTAGATTTATTCAAACAAACTTACTATGATTTCTTATCGAAAGAAGAAATAGGATCATTTGATATATTAAGCCAAGAAGATAGGGATGAGATTAAATATCTATCTAATAGTTTTGGTAACGGATTAAGAATTCATGAAGGTCTTCTTCTCAAAACTTTGATTGAAGGTGGAAATGAAGAAGAATTCATAAAGCAATTACCTGGAAATCAAATATATGATGAAAAAACTAGAAAGTCAGTGATATCAGTACTAGATACGTCATTTTTATAAGCTAAGGGATCTTTAGCTTATTCGACTATTGCAATAAAAAATGACAAGATTCAATTATCTGATAAATTCAAACAACATCTTTCAAATAAAACTTTCAATAAGTTTATAAATGAAATAATTGGTTATTCAATCTATTCAAACAAGAAATATTTCTCTAATGTCACTGGAAATAATAATTTTGTTCTATATGAAAGATATTCTAGAAAAGATGTTTCTCGTCTAATCAATCTAACTAAGAACCAAGAAAGCACGATATATGGATATAGAATCTTCAAAGATCTAAATATCGTCCCTATATTTGTAACCTACAACAAACATTTGGATAAGGAATCACAAATCAATTACTCCGATTACTTCAAAAATAAAAATATCTTTTGTTGGGATTCAAGGCATGATAGAACGACTGAATCACAAGAAATAAAAGACTTGTTGAGCGTAGCTAAAAGCAACGGCCAAATAATGTTGTTCGTACAGAGAGAAAGTCCAGATAACAAAGATGGTTTAAATAAACGTTCTTTCTACTATCTAGGAAACACAAAAATACAAAAATATTCCAATTCGATAAACACTACTGAATCAGGAAAGAAAACAAACGTGGTCAAGTTTGAATTGAGGATGGACAATCCTATTCCAGAATATCTTTATAAATACTTCGTGATTTAATAAGAAGCAACTGAACTGAATGATTTTATGTATCATCAAATCTTTAAATACATATTGGAAGAAATCTTTTAGATGGATTTCTTCAATTCTTTTACAACGAGTAAATCAGCTGGTAAAAAATCGATATTATCTAGTTGATCATTGGTTATGAATTTAGCATCTTCAGCCTCAACTAATTCTAAGTGGCCATCTATCAAAGAACAGATAAAACACTCCATCTTCAAATGAAAATTTGGATAATCGTATTCTACAGTGCATAAATATTTATCTATGTTTATATCTGCTTTCAATTCTTCTTTAATCTCTCTTTTTAAGCATTCTTCAGGAGTTTCACCTTCTTCTATTTTTCCGCCTGGAAATTCCCACCAATCTTTAAATTCCCCATATCCTCTTTGCGTCACAAAGATTTTATTATTTTTCATTATTATAGCTGCCGATACATGAATATTTTTCATTGCTGACTCACCTCTTACAAAACAGTATTTTATCTGGTGAAGGATCAGAGATCAAATCAAAAATATCATTTGACTTGTTATTTAAAAAACATTGGAGTAAAATACTCCATTGCAACCTGTCCGAGAGATAATCATTCCTCGGTTTTTCTCATGGGCATGGTCGAGCTAAAATTCCAAGGAGGAAAACTATTATGGCATTAGCAAAAGAAGAAATCGTCGAACTTACCAAGAAGTTCGGAAAAGACGAGAAGGACACTGGTAACACCAAAGTCCAAATCGCTCTTTTGACCAAAGAGATTGCAGATCTCACTGCTCACCTTTTGGCCAACACTCACGACTATTGTGCAAAGCGTTCTTTGACAATTCACGTCGCAAAGCGTACCAAGCTTCTCACCTATCTCAAGAGAACCGACTATGAGGGATATCAAGCCCTTATCAAGGATCTCAAACTCAAGAAGTAATTCGAGTTTCCATGTCATATACCCGCATTTCAAAACAATGCGGGTCTTTTTATTCCAAAAAATAAGGTAAAATATATAAGATGAAAGAAGGAATAGATATGATTGATAGTTTCGATGATGTTCTCAAAGCTAGAAGATCTACTAGAGAATACACTGAAGAAGGTGTATCCAAGGAGGAAATGCAACAAATAGTAGAAGCTGGTACATTAGCTCCAAGCGGAATGGGTAGAAATGAATTGATGTTTGTTGGATTGACGAACGAATATGCGGAAGAATATTTGTCGATTGCAAAGAATAAATTTGGAATGGATAGATATTATGGTGCAAAGCACATAATCCTTGTATTTAGAAACAAAGAAATCGAATCCTTATATCTTTTGGATGTTGGTGCTGCTATGGAAAACATGTTGCTCAAAGCTACAAACTTAGGACTTCAATCTTGTTGGATTCATGCTGCTAAAGATTTAGCAGAAAATAAAGACTTTTCTAAGTTCCAAGAGAAGCTTGGATTAGATAGCAAATACGAAGTATTAGAATCTATAGCTATAGGACATGGTGAAAAAACTATAGATAAAGAAGTGGACAATTCCCGTGCCAAAGTATTCTAAACATAAAATTGCCATCTTAGGTGGTGGAGTAGCCGGAGTCTCTTTAGCTCTATTCATAAAAAATAGAGATCCTAGTTTTGAAGTCTCGATTTTTGATGGCTCAAAAAAAGTGGCTTCTAGAATTCTTATATCTGGAAACGGACGATCAAACTTCTTCAATACAGACTATTTCAACCCATCGAACTTGGAAGACCCAATCTTTCACAAAGCAAAAAGCATCGTGGAAGGATCGATAGGATTAGATGCTTTTAATGAGTTCATCAAAATAACAAATTGTCCTTATTTCAATCAAGGTAATCTCATATATCCTTTTGCGAACAAATCATCTGCTTTATATGATTCAATGATGGATAAAATCCAAAAGTACAAAGCACAAATAATTCATGAGAAAGTAATTGATGTATTTGAAAACAAAGATGAATCTATTTCTTTTAAAACTATCGATGCAAATAATGACATAAAGAAATACTCATTCGATAAAGTATGTCTTTCATTCGGTGGTAATTCATTAGCATATCCACCTTTTGATTGGTCTATTTTGAAATCCTTAAATTTAAAACATATCGAATATACCCCCGCTATTTGTCCTATAAAAGTAAAAGAAAAAGGACTTAAAGCCTTAGATGGAATAAGAGCTAAATGCATCATGTCTCTTTATAAAAAGGATGATTTGATTTATAAAGAAGAAGGCGAGATATTATTCAAACCTGATGGATTATCTGGAATATGTATCTTCAATGCATCGATTAGATTAAATCCAAATGAATTGAATTCATATTCTATTCATTTGGATTTAACTAAACATTCCAATTCTAAGATAGAAGTAGATATGAATAATATCTATTATGCATATCCAAAACAATTGAGTGAATATATAGTTAAAAAATCTAAAGAAGATAGTAAGACTTTGAATAATGAAGCTAGTGATCTATCATTCCAAATCCAAGGTTTATATCCTTTTAAGTTCTCACAAGTATCCAAAGGCGGTATCGATTTCTCTGAAATCAATACAAAAAACATGAATCTAATTAAGCATAAAAATATCTATACTTTAGGTGAAATGCTAGATATACCATTACCATGTGGCGGTTATAATATTGGATTGTGTATAATCGAAGCCTACAAAGCCATGTTAAGTTTATTAAGTTAGGAGAAAGAAGCTATGGAAACAAACATAAATCAATTAGTTAAAGACAATTTAGGATCTTATCCAGCTCAGATCTTTGAAGAGTACTTCAACGAAAGAATTCCGGAAGCTGATAGGGATGGAACATTAGCTGTTTTAAAGAACACACTAGATATCTTAAAACAGACAGGTAATCTCCCAAAGAATTCTTCCTTATACTCATTAGTCTTCGATTTAATAAACTATTCGTATGGTGAATGGTGGTTTGCAGTAAGAGATAACAAGAACAAAAAAGAAATAGTAAAAGACCATTCTTTGATCGTTTCACTATCAAATAAAGTTGCTGTTAAATTCTTGCTATTGGTAAGAGGAGTTAGAAAAGGTCAACTTAAAATATCTTCTTTGAGTCCTTATTCACCAGTCAACACTGCTTTAAAAGCCTTGATTACTGAGCTTATAAATCTCAATTTTCCTTTCATACAAAACAATCCTCAGAAGACTTTAATCAACGATTTGTTCGGAAGGATTTTCTCAAAATCAAATGGAACTTTAAAAATGTTATCGCAAGGTTTAGCTAGTGATGCATATGTATCGTGGAGAACATTGCATGAAGCAGAATGCATCCTTGCAATCCTAGTCAAAGATGGAAAACCTATGCAGGATGAATATGTCCAACATATCATCTACGATAACGCCTTTAGAGGATCTATACAATCCAAAGAGAGAACAGACGAAATATTCATAGCTTTAAAAGCTGATTTAAAATCTCACGGATTGAAGAGTAAAGATATGAAGAAGTTCATCGAATACGGATGGCTTTATCAAACCCCAGAATACAAAACACTGGAAGAGAAAGGAAAGCTATTTGAAAAATACGCTGTTTCTATTCGTAATTCAAATGGAAAAGAAGGATCCTTTAAAATCATTAGAGGTCCATCTATCGAATCTGAGGACTATCCTTTATTTGAAAAATATCGTGCTGAATTGATGTCATGGGATCACAACCAATTACATGATTTTAAATTGAACTTCAGGGATGGAATAGAATTCCTAGCCGGACTTTCAAAATATTCCGAATGGTACGAAACAGCCAGTGAAGTCACACATTCCTCACCTGTTTTCTTCTATTCAAACGATCAATTCTTCTTTGACTTATCAACTGTCGCATTATATCAGTTAGTACTGAGAGTCACAGGAATCTTCATGTCATATATGGACGAAGTATTCTCGGCCAATCCAAACACAAAGGGATTAGTTCTTCAACTAATCTCTTATGCCAAAGAAATGTGTGATGATCAATGCCAAAGATTTAAGAATCTATATGGAATAGATGTCTTAAACGACGAAGGTAGTGTCAAGGATCCACATTCGAGAACAAGAGCTGAAAACAAGAGTGTGGATGATGGTGAAGCCTTCGATAAGCTGAGTGATTCTATGGATGATAAAAACTAAAAGGACTATTTAAAATGAGTGAAAAAACTATATATAAAAACCTTCCTATTGTTAGTGCCAAATGTACAGGATTGGATGATTTAGGGCAAGGTGTATGCAGGGATAAAGATAACATTCTTTTCGCTAGAGGACTCCTTCCTGGTGAGGAAGGTGAAGTACAGCTTAGAGCTGTCAAAGGAAAAGTTGCTTTTGGTGACACGATCAAAGTCACTAAAAAAAGCCCTGATAGAGTCAAATGTCCTTTTGAATTGACAGAGACAGGAATATCAGATCTAGGTCATTTAAGATACGAAAAAAGACTTATCTATAAACAAGAAAACATAAGAAATCTTATAAAGAAGTTCACCCATCTCGATATCGAAGTAAAGCCAACAATTCCTTGTCCTTTAAAAGATGGATTTAGAAACAAAATACAAAGACCTGTAAAGTATTCTGCTAAAGAGAAAAAAATAGTCAGTGGATATTATAGAATCAACACCCATAAGCTAGTAGAAATGGAGCATTGTCCAATCGAAAGCAAATTATCCGATATAGTTTTGACCAACCTTTTAACCATATTGAACAAATATAATATTCAGGCTTATGATGAGGACTCACAAGTAGGGCTATTACGTCATATATTGATCAGAACTTCCTACAACTACCAAGAAGCTTTAGTCACATTAGTCGTCACAAGTTTTGAAATTCCAAATCTCGATAACATAGTAAAAGATTTGATAGATATATGTCCTGAAGTTAAATCGATAACACTGAATTTAAACAAGAGAAGAACAAATGTCATTCTAGGAATGCTCGATAAAGTTGTATATGGCGATGGCCATATAAAAGATTCGATTCTCGGAAAGACATTTATCATATCAGCCAAATCCTTCTATCAAACAAATCCATCTCTTTTAGATCAACTCTATGGAAAAGCAATCGAAGGCCTTGATCTAAACGGAACAGAAACTATATTAGATGCATATTGCGGAACTGGTACAATTGGAATTTGTATGGCTGACAAAGCTAAGAGAGTTGTCGGTGTAGAAATAGAGAGCAGCTCTTATGAAGATGCTTTGATAAATGCTAAAAACAACCATATAAAAAACATTAACTTTCACTTAGATGATGCGACTGAATATCTTCAAAGAACTGATGAGCATTTCGATTGTATAGTCTTAGATCCTCCAAGAAAAGGAACAACGCCAGAGTTCATTAAAGCCTTGATAAAAAACGGTCCTGAAAAAGTAGCATACATATCTTGTGACCCTGCTACATTAGCTAGGGATTTAAATCTATTGAAGAATGATTATTCAATCATTTCAGTACAAGGTGTGGATATGTTCCCTACTTCGCATCATGTTGAGACGGTGGTGTTGCTAAGTAAGAAAAACGACTGAAAACAACTGAAAATCTTAAAAAATGATGGATTTCCTTCTTTCTAAAAATGAGGGAAATCCTTTTTTTATTGCAAAAACGCCTCAAATCGCGGTAAACCGGTAAAAAACAGGGCATTACTCGTATGGGAAAATAGGTCAACATCTCCTGAAAAAATTGCGACGATTGTCGATGGAAAACACGTCAAATACAAAGACGAAATAATATCTCTGAATGTTTTCGGATGCAAAATCACGGGATGGTCAGCAATTCAAAGTTATGCAATGACAAGAAGGGCTGACGATACAAAGACCTTGTCCGAACTCAGAGATGAAAAATGAAACAATTGGGAATGATATGAAAACTGGAAATTGAATGTCGAACATCTCATTCGATTTTTACTGGCCCGGATTAGAAATGTAGGAGAGGAGGATGCGTTCCTCCTTTTTTAATGACAAAAATAGGCTGTTGAATATCAATTTCTCTTTACCTTTTCGACAAAACGCAGTTGCCGTGTGAGAATTTTTTCGATTTCGGACATTGTGTGGTAAAATAAACCGAACAAAGAAACGGGGCTTACATGAAGAAGAAACTTTCATTGAAGAAATTCTTATCGCGAAAGCTTGCATGGGGGATATTACTATTAAGTAATCTCTCTCTGATTTCAATAGGCTTCTCGGCCTGGAACATAGGAAATGTAACTACCGGCGAAGTTCAGATCAACGTGAGCGCGGCCGACATCATATCCGGTTCTATTTTTGAAGAAATCAATGTCACATCTTTTACTCTTTCAGCGGATGGTATTGTCCAAAACGGCACAATCGTTGATTCTGGCAATATAGGTGTGACCTTAAAGGTCAACAATTCGCTGTGCACACAAGGCTCGTTTCTTGGAACGAATAGCGAATTGAGTATCAAAACAAATCTTTATTGTCGAAATAGCACAAAGGTTTTGTCGTGTTTTAATTCTTTGACAATTGATTTGCCAAATTCATCCTATCAAAAACTTTCCGGGGATGCATCTAATCTAAATTTTATGATTACAATTCCAATCGATTCATCAATCGCGTCCACGGAATGGAACTTTTCTTATGTGTTTAAAGGAGATATGAAAGAATTCGTTACAGATGCCCCTAAATTTGTGTTTAAAGCAACGGCGGTGAAAGCATGAAAAAACATTTATTCTCTTCATTGGCTTTTACGCTCGCCTTTTTGATATCCTTTTTGAGCATATGCTTTTCGTCTTGGATATCGATAAATCCTGATACTTCGAAATCTTTTGAGTTGAACACGACTAAAGATAGAGTTGTCTGCTACAATTCGAAAACTAAGGTTGATTACACATCCTTAAAGGTGGCATTGGATAGTGCTTCCGACAATCAGGAAATAATCGTATATATCGGTGCCGATGTGGTTTGTGATGAAGACATCACCATTAAGAAGAATGTTACCTTAACGATTCCTTTTGCTGGAAAAGCTTTCGATTCGTTGAAGAAAGCAAATAACATATCTAGCACTACCCTTTACAAGATTCCTGATCCCAGTAATCGCAATGATTATGGAAATAAGCTCGGTGATGAATCCAAAAACACTGTGTCGATTTATAGATCCTGCTTAATTGAAATGAGGAACGGCGCAGACATTATTAACAATGGAACTTTGAACCTGGGCGGAGTGTGCTCGACAAATGGAAACAATGGTTATTATTCCGAGATAAATCTTGGCTTGGCTTCCTCGATTCAATGCAAAAGCGGGTCAACGTTCGAATGCTATGGTTATGTTAAAGAAAACGAAAAAGACTACTCAAATCCGACAAACCAAGAAAAGGAAGTTTTTGATAATAGTCTTGATGCCGAACGATATATAAAAATCGAAAGCGGAGCATCCATGATTTCGTCTTTGGCATTTTATGACGCGCCATCGGCTGGTGGTTTGACGACACTTCTTAATGCTAAAAAGTGTCCTTTTTGGGAATGGGATTTCCCTAATTTGCAAACTTACACGAAAATAGAGGCTGGATCCGTTGTCAGCGCCACCGCACTTTTGGTTGGACCTAATAACACGCCTATAGAAAAACAAGTCACCTTATTTTCGGCAAACTCTTAAAAACAAAGCATGTTTTACCTTTCTTCCGGTTATGTTGGGATAGAATACTCGACCAAGGAACCAGGTTATAGTTCTAGGGGTTTTAACGCCAAAAAAGCCAACATTCTTTTATCAGGAGAAATCAGTGTCGGTTATCTATTTGTTCAAGAAGGCAGCGGAAGTGCAAGTGTTAAGTTGGATACAAGAGAGGACTTCCTTCCCATCAGTTGTAGGATGAAAATGGTAATTGGAAGGGGTACGGTATTCAAGACCGACAAAAAGATCAAATTTTTGGCTGATTCCAGCCTTCTAATTCAGGAAAACGGCCGATTCGAAATCAATAATGAAATCATTTTTCATAAAAAGGATTCTATCTATTTAGACACGAACGAGGGCATTTACTTTCGTCATAAAGCAAGCGATAGTATCAAGGATGCTCGCTTAATCTGTAACGGGACAATCGTTTTTAATTCTGATGGAAATAAGAATGGCGCAATCGGCGCCTATGTGGAACATAGCAATTCAAATGGCTCTGCCTGTTTTGATTTATCCGGTCTTTCTGAAGATTCAAAGCTTTCTGTGAAAGCCACCGAAGGGACGAACAACATGGCGATATTAATTGCTTCGACTGGGGATTTTAAACAGGGAGTGGCTAGGTTTGCTTGCGGTAACAAATACACCTCTTCATATTCTCAGGACAAATATTTTTGGAACGGACCATCGGTTTCAACCTACAACGTTGAAATTAAGATCCTTAAACAAGCGAAACCATCGGTCGCACTTTATTCCCTTCAATATGCAGATGATATGAATGGTACAAATCTTAAAGACAGCAGTTTATTGAATTATGAAACTGATGGTTCGACGAGTTTACCGGGTGGTAAATACGCAAAAATTAATCTTATTCGAGGAAAAACTTGCGTGCTTAAAGATTCTTTTGGCCAAATCATAGCTTCGGATTTATCGTCCTATTTCTTGCTGGATAGAGATTATTCGATTGAGATTACCCCTAGCGAGGCTATTACCGTAGGTCTTAGAATCGATTCAAAGAACAATAATTATTCTGGTTGTGGACATTTCACTTTCGACATTTACGAATGTGCAACCAAAAATGGTAATTTTATTCAAGTGTATACAATTAAAGCAAATACATGCCAAGCGAAGAGCGTTGAAATCTATATTTCGAAAGGGTATTATTTCTACATAAAGAGAAAATTTGAATCGTTAGAAGGCATTTATAATAATTTTGATAATGCCAATGCCACAATTACAGTAAATTCCTCAACCTCTACTCCGGAATCCTGGAACCCGAAGAAGAAAGAACAAAGTCCTACTTATTGTGCTGAAGGAAATTACAAATTTAATTTTGTTTGGAATTATTCAGATCCTGGTTGCTTTGCCTCGGAAACGCCAATTCTTATGGCTGATGGGACGTATAAGAATATAAAAGAGCTTTCTTATGCTGATAGAATCATGACCTGGAATTTCTTTGAAGGAAGGTATGAAGAACAAGGTATAGCTATCCTGGTCGACCATGGTGAAAAGGAATATCAAGTAACTGATCTCACTTTCTCTAATAATTCTAAATTAAGCATAATCGCCGACCATGGCTTATTTGACTATGATTTGAATCAATTCGTTTATTTGTCTGCTGAAAATTGTCACGATTACATCGGCCATCGATTTGCAAAGCACAACGCTGGCGAAACAGAAGTGGTCAAATTGATTAGCACCAAGGTTTATTCAAAGCATACTCATGCGTATTCTTTGACTTCGAATTTTAATTACAACGCTATTGCAAATGGCTTGCTCACTTCGCCTCCACCAGGCGAATTCTACAATTGGGTTTCGATGGCTGGTAAGATGCGATATGACATTGAACAATTCAATGCCGATGTCATGAAATATGGTTTATATGACTATTCTGTATTTGAACCATATGGAATTTCCTATGAGACATTTATGGCATTCAACGGACGATATTTGAAAATACCTGTAGAAAAAGGAATGTTCTCCTTTGAGTATATAATTGATTTATTTAACACATACAAAAAATGGATTGAGAAATAGCTTTTATTTGTTGTGTCACTTAAATCTATATTTCACCAGTTGGGAGCGGTCGTGTTTGGAATTTAGTAGACATGTCCCTTCCATAACCTACCCTGTATTGGTAGACATGTTCATCGCATGTCGACGACACATGTTGAGACTGTGGTGTTGCTCAGTAAGAGAAACGGCTGAAAAAGGCCAAAAATCGATAAAAATTGAGGAATTTCCTACTTTTCAAAAAAGTGGGAAATCCTCTTTTTTGTTGTAAAAATGGGCTAAGTGGCGGTAAACCGGTAAAAAACAGGGCTTTACTCGTATAGGAAAATAGGTCGACTTCAAAAATGAACACCCAACCTACCTAGTATCGAAATGGAGATAGGTGGCCGATATGTTTACACGATGGGGGGAATAGGTGAAAAAGTCCGTATTTATCGGCTTTTTCGAAAAATCACGATTTTCAGATTTTTTGCGTTTTCAGAGTAGACTGCAACTACACAGACAACTTAGAAAACCGATTTTTGGCCTAAAAAGGGTCAAAAACAGGGGTATAGTTTGATTCGAAAGCGAAATAATAAGCGCGAAAATAGAGAGAGTAATAGGGCTTTTCTTTTTGAGAACCGACAGGATAGACCTCATTCATTAAAAAGAGTGATGACTTTCGAAGTCTCAATGTTTCCCCTATCTTCATTGAAACCTAGTGTGAAAAGTGTTACATTTATCATAATCTAACAAATAGGAGAGCATTGTATGACTTACTCTGAGGCAATTAAGGAATTGCGCAATAAACTGATACTGCAACCGCAACGGGTAGTCGAAATAAAGGCAGGCTGTCAATTGATGACATGGTATTTGAAACAAGAACAGGTATGAGTGAAAATAAATTCTATATCACTAATTATGGAAAAACATCTGCATAATTTGGAGTTTTTGGTATGAAATATAAAAGAACTAAATTATTGACTTTATTTGCTAACGCCATGGCATTGATTAGTTGCAACGGTGGTTTGTCAAATAGAACCTTTGTTGAAGTTGGTTTTAATAAATATTACGGCCAATCTAGTTCAACAAGTCAGGTGGGGCTGGCTTTTAAAGCGGAAAAAGAGCAATCCTTAAATGCAACCTTTAATGTTTATATAGGTGCAAGAAAAGGATTTGCAAAAGATTGGAAAAATGATCTATGGGGATGCAATCCTGGTTATGGGACATTTGTAATCAATAGAGTAATTGAAGATAAAGCGGGGAATGAACTTCAATGTGACTATATTGAACTCGACGATTTTCCTGACGACGAAAAATATCCTTTATCTTATGAAACAATTGAGGGCACTACCGATGCGGTCATCATGCATTATGAGGGCTTTGTGACAGACACATTTGATTTTGGCTCAATAGATATTTCAGAAGGCCACGTCGGCTATTATATTTGCTATTACGATGATGTAAACCAAAGGCCATTTGAAGAGAATTGCTATCTGTATGGTATCTCTTGGGGCGGAAAGCTGAATTTCAAGAAGAACGATGGAAATCGGGTTTCCTTTGAACAAATTTAGGACTTATGTGAATAAAAGGGTCACTGAATTATTTGTTTAACAAAAATTTGTTTTCTAAAATATTATCGAAACAATGATAAAGACATATCAATCTCATCGTTTTCTAATAAGGTAGTTACCTTTTGCCAGTTGCACAGTCATGTTTTGAATGCAGTAAACATGTTCCCTCCACACTGCGCCTCGTATTGGTAGACATGTTCTTTGCATCCAATCTACGCATGTCGAGACGGTAGTGTTGATGTCAAGGAAAGATAAATAAGTGCCAGAAAATGGCGAATTTCCCAATGTCACTAACTTAAGGAGACATTGATATTATCTGGCTGAATGGCTACTG
>OJOI01001120.1_pt1 | contig 16029 bp, 20 predicted proteins | sample 1598061 | NCBI WGS metagenome assembly OJOI01 (sample SAMN01915224, study PRJEB22387) | human gut metagenome | isolation source: stool | host: Homo sapiens | place: USA
CTTAGTCCTTTAGTGTTTCATCTTTATTTTCTTAAAAGTATTATAGATAAAACACCAAGAACACAAAGAACACCTAGAACAGCACGAACTTGATTTCCTTGTAAATATCATAAATCCATCCGATTCCAAACAATCCAAAGGTCAAAGTATAAAGAATTCCTAAACCAATTTGACCTGATGCATATCTTTGGACACCTAACCATCCAAGAAATATTGTTGCAATCATCATTCCTTTACTTGTCTTCAGTTCCTTCTTTTCTTTTGGTGGAACATAAACAGCTTCTGAAGATGTTTTGTTTGATGATGACTGTGTATTGACAAAACTGACACCTTTGATTGGTGTATGCATGGTTGTTGTCTTTCTTCCTTTTGAATTTACAGTGATTCTTCCTGCTTTACTTCCAACAGATATTCCAACAGAATTCTTGTTGAAATTTAGATTTACACCTTTTCCCAATTTGATTGTCTTCCTGAATCGCATTGACATATTATCACATCCCTTCTTAGAATTTCTGTCTGTTTTCAATGACCCTTCCAATGATTTGAACAGGCTTTTCAATGATGTCCTTGTTGGAAAAGTACATTGGTGCATATGTAGGATTGAAAGATTGAAGAACAATTCCATCATCCTGTTTCAACAGCTTCTTCACACAAGCACTGTCACCATTCACTTGTGCAATCACAATATCACCTGATTCTGCATCAGACTGTTGTTTGACAATCAGAACATCACCTGCTTGCATTCTTGGTGACATGGAATCACCTTTGACCTGAAGACCAAAGAATTCACCTGTCTGTGCAAGTCTGAATGGTATCTCTTCCCAATCCAATACTTCTTCAATAGCTTCAATTGGGATTCCTGCAACTACCTGACCAAGAACAGGAATCCTGCATCCTTTTTCAATCCTTGTTGATTCATCTGATAATGCTTTTGAATTATACTGTGCATCCCACATTGCTTCTTGTTCAGATTTATATTCTGATTCACCTGTCAGATAACTGATTGAAACACCAAAGTAATTTGCAAGTTTGGTCATGGTTGTATTATTTGGTGTGAATGTCTTCCACTTAGATGAAGACCCTGCACCAAGACCTGCTTCCCTTTCTAACTGTCTTTTAGATATCTTTCTTTCCTTACATAATTGGTTGATTCTGTCTATAAATTCCATAGCAATTCCCCTTTCTTAAAAAAAGTGCAGAATAAATTCAGCGAAAAGTGTTGACAAACTGCTGAAGAACTGCTAATATACATAGTGTCAGGTGCAGAACTAATTCAGCAGACTGATATAAACAAAAGTCGCTTGATGTTTTAAATATATGTTGGTGGTACTTCATATGATAGAACATCTTCAGCAATTTGTCAATATTTTATGCTGAATTTTTACGCACTTGCTGAACAAATTATATAAGAAAGGTAGGTGAAAATGATGTCAGAATTTGAAAAGCAGGTCAGACATGCATTGATTGATAGGGATATGACAATGACAGACCTTGCAAATGAATTAGGAATCACAATTTCTTATGTATCTGATTTACTGAAAGGTAAAAGAACCAATCAGGAACAGCTTCAGAGAATTAAAGAGTTCCTTGAAATCACTGACACAGAAGATTATGAAGAATAGAATATCAGTTTCAGAAGTTGCAGAACTGATGAATGTGTCAGAACAGTTCATCAGGATAGGTCTTCAGAAGGGAATCTTCCCTTTTGGTTATGCAGTCAAGATGTCAACACAATGGACTTATTACATTAGTCCACAAAAATTCACAGAACACACAGGAATTACTGTGTCATAGAAAGGAGAACATTATGGAAGGTTATAAAGTTTTTGAACCTGATTGGACATGCAGGGGATTTCAATATGAAGTAGGAAAGACATTTGAAGAAGATGTCACACCTTCTTGTTGCAACAGAGGATTTCATTTTTGCAAAGAATTAAAGGACTGCTTCAATTATTATCCATTCAATCCTGACAACAAAGTTGCAAAGGTCATTGCATTGGGTGAAATTGATGAAGAATCAGATGACAGCAAATGTTGCACCAACAAGATTCAGATTGTTGAAGAAATCAGTTGGGAAGATGTTTTAAGAATGGTCAACCTTGGAAAAGGAAACGCAGGTCTTTGCAACAGCGGTAATCGCAACAGCGGTGATTGGAACAGCGGTGATTGGAACAAGACTAACTTTTCCAATGGATGCTTCAACACAGAAGAACCAAAAATCTTCTTATTCAACAAACCTTCAGATTGGACTTATCGTGATTGGTTAAATTCAGATGCAAGATATCTGTTGAATCAGATTCCAAGAAATGTTGTTGATTGGATTTGGTCAGATGATATGACTGATGAAGAAAAAGAACAGCATCCTGAATATGAAGTTGTTGGTGGTTACTTAAAGATTCTTGATAAATCAGAGTGTGGACAGTTATGGTGGGATTCACTTTCTGAAAGATACAAAAACATCATCAAAGCAATGCCAAACTTTGACAAAGAAATCTTTGAAGATGTGACAGGCATCAAGATATGATTTCCCTGTTTCCACATCAGCAAGAAGCATTGCAGGAAACAAAGGACTTTGACAACATTGCAGTTTATCATGACATGGGTCTTGGTAAGACATTCACAGGGTCAGAAATGATGAAAAGATTTGGATGCAAAGTGAATCTGATTGTGTGTCAGAAATCAAAGGTTCAGGATTGGGTGGAACACTTCACAGATAACTATCAGATGCAGGTGTTTGACCTTACCAATAGGAAACAGCTTGGTGAATATCATGGACTGTCACAAGGACAAAGATTCTTCATAGTTGGTGTTATCAATTATGAATTGGCTTGGAGAAGAAAAGAATTGCTTGACTTATATGATTTCACATTGATGCTTGATGAATCATCTTTGATACAGAATCAGAAAGCAAAGCAGACAAAATTCATCCTGAAGATGAAACCTGCACATGTGATTCTTCTTTCAGGAACACCTGTTGGTGGTAAATATGAAAATCTATGGACACAAGTCCACCTGTTAGGTTGGAAGATTTCAGAAGACTTGTATAACAGGCAATATGTGAATTGGACAACAATTGATTCAGGTGGTTTTCAACACAAGATTGTGGACAAAGAAGACCCATATAAAAACATTGATAGGTTGAAATCCAAAATGCGTGAACATGGTGCAATATTCAAGAAGACTGAAGAATGTTATGAATTACCTGAACAGGTATTCACACACATCAGATTGAAAGCACCTAAAGAATATTGGAAGTTTCAGAAGGATTGCATTGTAACAATAGAAGGTCAGGAATTGGTTGGTGATACATCATTGACAAAACTGCTTTATAGCAGACAGATATGCAGTCAATTCAATCAAAACAAGTTGGATGCATTCAGGGATTTGGTTGAATCAACACAGGAAAGATTGATTGTATTCTATTCATTCAATGATGAACTATGGAACATGAAGAAGATATGTCAGGAACTTGACAGACCAATTTCAGAAATCAATGGACACATCAAAGACCTGACAGCCTATGAACAGGAATCAAACAGTGTGACCTTATGTCAGTATCAATCAGCATCCAAAGGACTGAATCTTCAGAAGTGTAACAGAATCATTTATTTTTCGCTTCCATTGTCATCAGAAGATTTTGAACAGTCCAAGAAAAGGATTCACAGGATTGGTCAAGAAAAAACATGTTTCTATTATCTGATGATTTGCAAGGGAACAGTTGAAGAACAAATCCTGCACACATTGGAAGAAAGGAAGGATTTCACAGATGAATTGTTCAAAGAAGATGAAAAGAAAAATTCATAACTTTGTAATCAAAGCCTTGACTGCAATAAATGTATTTTCGCTGATTTATTGGATATGTTGGATTGACTGCATTATCAGTTGGCAACCATATGTCATCATGTTAGTCAATTTCATATGGATATGTCTTGTGTTGTATGCAAATGGTTGGGTGACTGATACAGAACCATATTATGAAAGATTAGAAAAGGAAGGTGAATATTATGATGAAATGTAAAGTTGCTATTGATGATAAAAATGAATGTACAAATTGCTGTTATTTCTGTGATAAGAAAGACACATGCAATGATGTGTGTCAGGACATTGCAAAGGTGTGTGAAGAACAGGTTGAAGAAACTGACCTTCAGGTGATTCAGTCAGCAGTTCCTGATGTACTGAAAGCAATTACAGATATCACAGTTCAGAAAAAGAAATTGGATGAACAGGAAAAGGTCATGAAGCAGAAGTTGCAGGAAGCAATGGAAACATATGGTGTGAAGTCATTTGAAACACCTGAAGTCAAATTCTTGTATGTAGCACCTACAACAAGAACAACCATTGATTCCAAGAAGCTGAAAGCAGACCATCCTGATATTGCTGAAGCATATTCAAAGACTTCCAATGTCAGTGCATCAGTAAGAATTACAGTGAAATAGAAAGAAGGTGAATAACATGCCTAATTGGTGTGAAGGAAGTTTGAAAGTTCGTGGAACAAAAAAAAATATGACAAAATTCATTCTTGAAGGTTTGCATCCTGTTGGATTTCTTGGTGAAGAACATCCAAAGTTATCAGTAAATGAATATGGTGATATTGATTCAAATGAAACATGTTGGATTGAAAACACAAGAAGGGGATTTGTCGAAGGTGTAGAAGTTTATCTTTCTGAATATAAAAATGATGAAATCTTTGTTGCAGTCTTTGATTCTAAATTTGCATGGGGAATTTCAGCAGATGAACTTCTGAAAACATGTGAAAAATATCATGTTGATATGAAAATTCATGGTTTTGAAAGGGGGATGGAATTCAATCAGGTCATTGAAATTGTTGATGGAAAAATTCTGAAAGATGAAGAACTTCACTTCAAAGATTATCAATGGGATTGTATCTGTCCAAATATCGGTGGTTGATATGGCATCAGAAAAGAATTTTGAAAACAGAATCAAGTCTTTCCTGAAATCAAATAACTGCTATTTCATTAAATATTGGGGCGGTGGTGAATTCACCAAAGCAGGTGTTCCTGATATCCTTGCATGTTGCAATGGAAGGTTTCTTGGAATTGAAGTCAAGACAAAGAATGGAAAACCTTCACCACTTCAGATTCACAACCTGAAGAAGATTGATGAAGCAGGTGGATATGGAATTCTTCTTTATCCTGACCATTTTGAATTGTTCAAGAACTTCATTGATTGCTTGAAGGTGGATGATGCAAACACTGTATACAATTATGAATTATTGAAAAGAAGGTGGTCAGATGGATAATTTTCATTTTTCAACAGCAGAATGTTTTGAAAATTGTCCTGCAAGATTTGGTTTCAGATACAGACAAAACATTGAAGTGCTTCCAACAGATGACCCTGCAAATCCATTGATTCTTGGAACAGCAATTCACAGGGGCATGGAAAAGGATATGGAAACAGCTATTCAGGAATACAAAGATTCATATCCTATCATCACAGATGCACACATCAATGAAATCATCAAACTTGAATATTGGATTCCAAAAATGAAAGAACTTCTTCCTGAAGGATTTCATGAAGTCAATTTCAAGAATGATGTTTATGAAGGAACAGCAGACTTGATTGTTCCATGTACCAAGCATGATGCAGGTCTTCCACATGGTCAGTTTGATTTGTATGATTTCAAATATTCAAACAACATTGACCACTATATGGAATCAAGACAGTTGCATGTATATAAATATTTCTTTGAAAGAATCACAGGAAAGCACATCAGAAAAATGTATTTTGTGTTTGTTCCAAAGGTTCAGATTAGACAGAAGAAAACAGAAACGCTTCAGGACTTCAGGAACAGAATCTATGAAGAACTTGAAGCAAAGGAAATTCAAATCAAAGAAGTGGTTTATGCCCCTTCCAAGGTTGCAGATTTTTATGAAACGTGTATGAACATTGGTCTTACAGATAAGTGTGAAAAGAATGAATCTTATTTGTGTGATTGGTGTGAATATAAAGACTATTGTCAGAAAGGATTGGACTATATGATTTTACCAAGTGCAGAAAGAAGACAGGTTGGAAAGACAACCAAAAGAAAATTATGGATTTATGGTGGTGCGTTTTCAGGAAAGACAACATTTATGGATTCAGCACCTTCACCATTGAATCTGAACACTGATGGAAACATTCAGTTTGTTACTATGCAGTATTTACCTATCAAGGACACAATGGAAGGAAGACAGAAGATTCTTGCATGGGATGTCTTCAAAAAAGCTATTGATGAACTTGAAAAGACAGCAGGTCAGAATGGATTTAAGACCATTATTGTTGACCTTCTTGAAGATACTTATGAATCATGCAGATTATTCATGTATGACAGATTAGGTATCACACATGAATCAGATGACAGCTTCAGAGCATGGGACAAGGTAAGAACAGAATTCTTATCAACCATCAGAAGATTGATGAACCTTGACTATGAAAACATTGTGTTGATTTCTCATGAAGATACTTCAAAGGACATCACAAAGAAGTCAGGTGATAAAATCACAGCAATCAAACCAAACATTGCAGATAAGGTTGCAAATAAAATTGCAGGTATGGTTGACATTGTGGCAAGGGTAGTTGTGGAAGATGATGAAACAAGAACATTGAATTTCAAATCCAATGAAGTAATCTTTGGCGGTGGAAGATTAAAGAACATCAAGACCACATCAATTCCTTTGGATTGGGATGAACTTTTGAAAGTGTATGATGAAGCAAATTTTTTTGCCAAACCTGCTGAAGAAATTCAGAAAGATGCAAAAGAAACCGCTGAAGAAACACCATCAAGAAGGGGAAGAAAATCACGCACACAGTCAGAACCTGTTGAAGAATCTTCTGATGAACCTGTTCAGGATGGAACAACCAACACTGATTCAGAAACAGTTGTTTTGGATGCAGACACATACTTCCATGACATCAAAAATGACAATTATGTGATGAAACATGCAGGTGATTCTGTTGACATGATTGTTGATGGTGTGGAAGTCATGAAGGTCATCACCAAAGAAGAATTTGGTGAAGGTATCAAGAAGTTGTCAGGTACAGGGGAAGAAAAACCTGCAAGAAAAAGAAGAACAAGAAAGGAAAGATAATCATGAAGAAATTTATTGAAGCATTAAAGGAAGCAGGAATTTATGACCACATTGTTGAAACAATCGTGGATGTTAGAAACAGATATGGTGCAAAGGATGCAACCAAAGGAATCACAATGATTCTGAAAACAGAAATGATTAGAAATCCTAAGTTGCTTGATGTCTTCATGGATGATATTGAAGACTTTGGTTTCAAGACAGTTGGTGCAGAAATCATGAAATCAGTTGTGGATGTTGAAAAGGTTGATGCAATGAAAGATGTCAATCCTGATGAACTGTTCAAGAAAGCAACAGAACATGGTGACAGTGGATTGAAGAAATCCAATGAAGAAGCACTTGAAGATGCTGTTGTTGGTAATTTTATTGATTTCCTTAATGGAATTGCAAATATGTTAAATGATTAAGAAAGGTTAAAAAGGTGAATGAAATGAGTATTTTTGATAAATGGGATAAAAATGTGGACACAGAAGGACTTCAGAAAGATATTGCTGAAGCAGAAGCAAATGGTGGTCAGGGTGACTATCGTGAAGTGCCTGTTGGTACATATGAAGTTAAGATTGACAAGATGGAAATCAAGGAATGTGGTTCAGAAAAACATGCAGGTGAACCAATGTTCACAGTTCAGTTCAGAATCCTTGAAGGTGACTTTGAAAACAGTTGCTTATTCATGAATCAGCTTATCACAGAAGGATGGCAGATTGGACAGGTTAACAAGTTCCTTAGAAGTCTTGATGTCAATGACACAGTGGAATTCAAAACATATGGTCAGTACAATGACATGATTATGGACATGATGGAATCCATTGATGGAAGTCTTGAATTCCTTCTTGAATATGGCAAGAACAAGAAAGGCTATAACACATTCAAAATCAAAGATGTGTATGAAGTATAAAGAAAGGTAGGTGAATCTGATGCTGTTCTTTGACTTTGAAGTGTTTATCAAGGATTGGCTTGTGGTCATCCTTGATATGGACAATAGAAAAGAACATGTCATCATCAATTCACCTTCTGACCTTAAACAATTCTATCAGGAACACAAAACAGACATATGGGTTGGATTCAACAATCATCATTATGATGATTACATCTTGAAAGGAATCCTTTGTGACATGAATCCAAAGGAAATCAATGACCACATTATTATCAAAGAAAAAGCAGGTTGGACATTTTCAAATCTGTTCAGGTCAATTCCATTACTGTCATATGATGTGTTCCAAGCAAAGATTGACAGGGGACTGAAGTTCTTTGAAGGAAGTCTTGGAAACATGGTGAAAGAATCATCAATTCCATTTGATATTCCAAGAAAGCTGACTGAAGAAGAACTTCAGGAAACTGTTAAATATTGTAGACATGATGTGGAACAGACTGTTGAAGTATTCATGCAAAGGAAAGCAGACTTTGATGCAATCATGTCACTAATAAAGATGTTCCCTGAAGTTCTATCAATCAGGGACATTGGACTGACAAAGGCACAAATCAGTGCAAAGATTTTGGAATGTGAAAAGGTCAGAAGAAATGATGAATTTGACCTGTTTGTACTTCCTTGCATACAGATAAAGAAATACAGAAAAGCAATTGATTTTTACATGTCAATGGTTGGGAAAACTAATCAGAAAGAAGTGTATTCAGAATCATTGAACATGATTATTGCAGGATTGGAACACAACATCAGTTGGGGTGGAATCCATGCAGGAAAAGAAAAATATCAGAATCTTGGACATGGTAGGCAGATATGGCATGTTGATGTTGCTTCCTTCTATCCAAGACTAATGATATTCCATAACCTGCTTACAAGAAACAGTAAGAAACCTGAAAAGTTCAAAATGATTTATAACAGAAGAATTGAATTAAAACATGCAGGTAAAAAGAAAGAACAAGCACCATTGAAGATTGTCATCAATGGAACTTATGGAATCAGTAAAGCAATCAATTCATTAGCATATGACCCAAGGAATGCAAACCTTATCTGCTTGAATGGTCAGTTGATGCTGATTGACCTGATAGAACATTTGGAAGTGATTGATGGATTTGAATTGATTCAGTCAAACACAGATGGTTTGATTATCAGTCTTCCTGATACAGATGAAGCATTCAATCAGATGGATGATATTTGTTATGAATGGGAAAAGCGTTGCAATATGGAATTGGAATTTGATGAAATCAGTTCTATTTGGGAAAAGGATGTCAACAATTATGTGTTCATATTTAGTAATGGCAAGATAGAAAGAAAAGGTGCTTATGTGAAAGAACTGTCACCACTTGACTATGACCTTCCAATCATAAACAAAGCATTGGTTGATAGATTAGTCAAAGGAACACCAATTGAAGCAACCATCAATGGATGTCAAGACCTGAAGGAATTTCAGATGGTCAAGAAGATATCATCAAAGTATGACTGTATTATGCATGGTGGACATTGGGAAAAGCACAAAGCAATCAATCCTGCAACAGGCAGATTGAAAACATTCACAAGGTTTGTTGGTAATACCAAGAAACTGAATGAAAAATGCGTCAGGGTCTTTGCATCAGTAAATGAATCTGATGGTGGACTTTGGAAAATTAAAAAAGATGGTAGTAAAGCAAAGGTTGAAGGAACACCTGAACACTGCTTTATCTTCAATGATGAAGTGAATGGTGTCAAAGTTCCAAGACAACTAAATAAGCAGTGGTATATAGACACAGCTTATGACAGATTATCAGGATTTGGAATTTGTGAAGGAAGAAGGTGAAATTGATTGGATTGGAAAGGAAACAGCATGGTCTTCAAAGGCTATGCGACAGGCACAGGGAAGAAAGCAACCATGAAGGTCAAGGATGCACAGCTTCTTTCATGGGATGATGTTCAAGGGAATCAGTCATTTGGTGCAATCCTGAATCAGGACTTTGTTGATATTTCATTTGATACTGATGAACTGTCACAGAAGTTTTGGGACATGGCAGAAAAGAACAATTGGAATTGTTTGATTCTTGAAAATCCTGAAAATGGACACATTCACAGTTATTGGAAGGACACAGAACACAGGATTGAAAAGGGTGGAAAGGATAAAAAACTTGCAGTTGGATTGATTGCAGATATTCATTCAGGTTCAACATACATACCACTAAGGGTCAATGGTGTTGATAGATTTCCACCATCCTTTGAACCTGATGACATTGATGAAGTTCCTGATGAATTGATTCCTGTGAATACAACCATCAATCTTGCAGACTTGCAGGAAGGGGATGGAAGGAATGATGAATTGTTCAAATACATCCTGATTCTTCAGTCACAGCTTATGTTGGATAGAGAACCAATAAGAAGGGTGTTAGATAACATCAATCATTTTATCTTTCAGGATGCATTATCAGAAGAAGAAATGGATGTCATCACAAGGGATGATGCATTTGCAAAACCAATTTTCTACAAAGGAAAAACATTCTTGCACAATGCTTTTGGTCAGTACATGAAGAATGAATATCACATCAAAAGGATTCAGGGACAGCTTCATGTGTATGATGGTGGGATTTATAAATCAGGTTACAGATTCATTGAATCCAAGATGGTTGAATTGATTCCAACACTGAAAGCAAATCACAGAGTGGAAACCCTGAAGTATTTGGAAATTATCACACCTGAAGAAACACAGGTTGCAGATGCAAATCTGATTGCATTCAGGAATGGTCTTTATGACTTAGCAACAGATGAACTTCTTCCATTCAGTCCTGACCATGTTATTACAAACATGATTCCTTGGGACTATAACCCTGAAGCATACAGTGAATTGTGTGATAAGACCTTGAACAAAATATCCTGTCAGGATGATGAAATCAGAGCGTTACTTGAAGAATGTATTGGATATTGCTTCTTCAGACAAAATGAATTATCAAAATCATTCTTCCTGACAGGTTCAGGGTCAAATGGTAAATCAACATTTTTGGATATGGTGAAGAATGTGCTTGGAAGACCAAACTATGTATCACTTGATATGGATGAACTTGGTGAACGATTCAGCACAACAACCATGTTTGGAAAACTTGCAAACATTGGTGATGATATTAGTGATGAATTCCTGCAAGGAAAGGTCATTGCACAGTTCAAGAAGATTGTCAGTGGAAATGATATCAAAGCAGAAAACAAAGGTCAGGATGCATATTTCTTCAAACCAACAGTCAAGCTGTTATTCAGTGTAAATGAGATTCCAAGAATGAGAAACAAAGGATTTGAAGCAATCAAAAGAAGACTTGTCATCATTCCATTCAATGCTAAATTTAGCAAGAATGATGATGACTTTGATGCAGGAATCACTTGGAAGCTGAAGAAACAGGATGTTGCAGAATACCTGATAAAACTTGGTATTGAAGGATTGAAAAGAGTTCTGACAAATCAGGGATTCACAGAATCACAGAAGGTCAAGGATGAAGTTGACAACTTTGAAAAAGACAACAATCCAATTCTTCTATTCTTGGAAGAAGTGGAAGAAGATGAAATTCTAAACCATGAAACCAAAGAAGTATTTGCAAGGTATGACACATTTTGCAATGAAAATGGATTCACAAGAATTGCAATGCAGACTTTCACTAAGGAAATTAAGAAACACCTTGGATGTGATAGGAAGGATGTCAGGTTGAATGGTAAGAAAGCAATAATTTTTATTAAGTAGAAAGGATGATGGATGATGGAATTACATGAAGAAACAGATGGTCAGTTATCATTTGCAGAAGATGTTGTCAATCATCCATCCCACTATTGTCAGGATGGTGGAATGGAATGTATTGATGAAATGATAGCAATCTTTGGGAAAACAGCAGTCAAGCACTTTTGCCTGTTGAATGTATGGAAGTACAGAAAAAGGGCAGTGTTCAAGAATGGTGCTGAAGATATGAAGAAAGCTGATTGGTACATGAAGAAGTATGTGGAACTTGGTGGAAAGGCGGTGAACTGTTGATGAATTATCATAACATTACAAAAGATGACATGAGTAATGGTGATGGTTTGCGTGTAGTTCTTTGGGTGGCAGGATGCAGTCATCATTGCAAGGGTTGTCAAAATCCTGTGACATGGAATCCTGATGATGGTATTGAATTTGATATCAGAGCAAAGAAGGAAATCTTCAAGGAACTGAAAAAGAAGCACATTGCAGGAATTACATTCAGCGGTGGTGACCCTTTATTTTCAACCAACAAAGGAACAGTTTTCTGTCTGTGTCAGGAAATCAAAAAGAAGTTTCCAACTAAGACTATTTGGATTTACACAGGATATGATTGGGAAACCATCATAAATAACAAATATATGAAAGCAGTGATGAAATATGTTGATGTTCTTGTGGATGGTGAATTCATTGAAGAATTGAAAGATGTCAATTATCCTTGGGCAGGTTCTACCAATCAAAGGGTGATTGATGTTCAGAAATCACTGAAGGAAGGAAAGGTGATTCTGCATGAAAGTAATTAAGAAAGATGGAACACATGAAGGTTATGACTTCATGAAGATAAAGAATGCAGTCACAAAATCTGCAAAAAGGGTCATGATTGACCTTGATGATGAAGCATTTGACAGACTGAAGGATATTGTTGAATTAAGACTGTCATTGCTGAACACAGAACTGATTCCAATTGCAGACATGCACAATGTTGTGGAAGAATCATTGGAACAGTTTGACCCAAGAATTGCAAAGTCATATAAAGACTATCGCAACTATAAAAAAGACTTTGTTCACATGATGGATAAGGTATATCAGAAATCACAATCCATCAGATTCATTGGTGACAAAGAGAATGCAAACACTGACAGCACATTGGTAGCAACTAAAAGATGCTTGATATTCAATGACCTGAATAAAAGACTGTACAGAAAATTCTTTATGACACAGGAAGAACTTCAAGCATGTAAGGATGGTTACATATATGTACATGACCAATCTGCAAGATTGGACACAATGAACTGCTGTCTGTGTGATGTTGGTTCAGTCATGTCAGGTGGTTTTGAAATGGGAAATATTTGGTATAACGAACCAAAGACCCTTGACACTGCTTTTGATGTACTTGGTGACATTATTCTTTCAACAGCTTCACAGCAGTATGGTGGATTCACTGTTCCTGAAGTGGACAAGATTCTTTCACCTTATGCGGTGAAATCATTCAAGAAATATATTGATGAATACTATCAGATGATATCAGCATATTCAGAACTTGATTCAGATGATGTATCAAAGAATGCAAACACCTATGCAATGCAAAAGGTCAAAAGAGATTTTGAACAGGGATTCCAAGGAATAGAAATGAAACTGAACACAGTTGGTTCAAGCAGGGGTGATTATCCATTCATCACAATGACATTTGGTCTTGCAACAGATGAATTTGGAAAGATGGCATCCATCACATTCCTTGAAGTTCATGCAAAGGGGCAGGGTAAGGAAGGAAACAAAAAGCCTGTGTTATTCCCTAAGTTGGTATTTTTGTATGATGAAAATCTGCATGGTGAAGGATGCATCAACGAAGATGTCTTTGAAGCAGGGATTGAATGCAGTTCCAAAACAATGTATCCTGATTGGTTATCACTGACAGGTGAAGGATATGTTGCTTCCATGTATAAGAAATATGGAAGGGTGGTTTCCCCTATGGGATGCAGGGCATTCTTATCACCTTGGTATGAAGAAGGTGGAATGCATCCTGCTGATGAATCAGACAAACCTGTGTTTGTTGGAAGATTCAACATTGGTGCAGTTAGTCTTCATCTTCCAATGATTCTTGCAAAATCAAGACAGGAAAGCAAAGACTTCTATGAAGTGCTTGATTATTATCTGAACATGATTAGAAAGATTCATCAAAGGACATATGACTATCTTGGTGAAATGAAAGCATCAACAAACCCAATTCAGTATTGTGAAGGTGGTTTCTATGGTGGACACCTAAAACCAACAGACAAAATCAAACCATTGCTGAAACCAATGACTGCATCCTTTGGAATCACAGCATTGAATGAACTTCAGGAATTATACAATGGAAAATCCCTTGTGGAAGATGGACAGTTTGCGTTGGATGTTCTGAAGTATATCAATGACAAGGTGAATGAATTCAAGGAAGAAGATGGTTGGTTATATGCAATCTATGGAACACCTGCTGAATCACTTTGTGGTCTTCAGATTGAACAGTTCAGAAAAATGTATGGTGTGATTGAAAATGTATCTGACAGACCTTATGTGTCAAACAGCTTCCATTGTCATGTGACTGAAGACATCACACCAATTCAGAAGCAGGATTTGGAAGGTAGATTTTGGGATTTATGCAATGGTGGGAAAATCCAATATGTAAGATATCCAATTGACTACAATAAAGATGCAATCAGGACATTAGTCAGAAGGGCAATGGATAAAGGATTCTATGAAGGTGTGAACTTATCACTTGCATATTGTGATGATTGTGGACATCAGGAACTTGAAATGGATGTGTGTCCTGTGTGTGGTTCAACGAACCTGACAAAGATTGACAGAATGAATGGATATCTTTCTTATAGCAGGGTACATGGTGATACAAGATTGAACAGTGCAAAGATGGCAGAGATTAAAGAAAGGAAATCAATGTAATGAAGTGTGATGGATGTTTTGGTGCTTCATTTGATGATTGTAAAAGGTGTAAGAAAATGACAGGAAAAGAATATCAAAAATTAGCAATGAGAACATGCAGTATTCCATATGACAATAAGGAAGGAAGATTGCATCATGCAGTGTTTGGACTTACTTCAGAAGCAGGTGAAGTTGCAGGAATTCTTCAGAAGGTATATCAGGGACATGAATTTAACAAAGAGCATATCAAGAAAGAACTTGGTGACTGTCTTTGGATGATTGCTGAAGCATGTGAAGCACTTGACCTTGATATGGATGATGTGATGCAGACAAACATTGACAAGCTGAAAGCAAGATATCCTGAAGGATTCAGTGCTGACAGGTCACTTCACAGAAAAGAAGGTGACATTTAATGTTCTTAAAATTAGCACTTATCTTCATTATTTGGGGAATTTATGGTGATTTAGAAAAGAAAAATGATGAAACTTCTTCATTTTGTATGGTTTTATTAACATTTTTAATAATTTTTAGTTAGGCGGTGAATTTATGTTAAGATGTGAAATTTTGGATGTGCAGGGTTTTGACCCTGCTATCCATGGAATGAGAAACCCAAAGAACAGTTGGGATAAAAGTGACAGTGTGTTTTGTCCAAATGAATGTTCATGTGATTCTTGCAGTAGATGTGAAAAACATGAATGCTATGTTTCAAACATAACAATTGGTGAAAATGATATGAAGCTAATGAAGACATTATTCAATGCAGGAACAGAACACAGAAAGTATGACAGAATGATTCAGGTATGGATGGATATTGAAGCACCCTTATATTGGTGGAAAGAATTTGACACATACAAGATTGGAACTGTTGCAAATAGTTGTTCTACCATGCATAAGATTCACAGCAGTGATTTAACCTTGCAGGATTTCAGCACAGAACATCTTTCCAAGACTAACCTGATTGTGGTGGACATGGTTATTGATGCAATCAATAATGCAAGACAAGACTTCCTTCAGAATCATGACAAAATTGATTGGTGGCAGATGATTCAACTTCTTCCATCATCATACAATCAGAAACGGACAGTCATGATGAACTATGAAGTGATTGCAAGAATCATTGAACAAAGGTCACATCATAAGTTGGATGAATGGCATCAGCTTATTGATGTTCTTGGTGGTCTTCCTTACATGCAGGAATTGATGAAATAACTGTTCTTGGTTGTTCTTGGTGCTTAGAATTTTGACACCACCAAGAACAGGACACAGCAGTGGTTGAAGGGTGTGCAAGAACAACAAAGAACACTAGCAAGAACAGCGAAAAGTCTTTATTTATAAGGTTTTCAAAACCTTTGTTCTTGGTGTTCTTGGTGTTCTTGGTACTTTTCACTTTTAAATAAAAA
>OJOI01001138.1_pt1 | contig 15763 bp, 17 predicted proteins | sample 1598061 | NCBI WGS metagenome assembly OJOI01 (sample SAMN01915224, study PRJEB22387) | human gut metagenome | isolation source: stool | host: Homo sapiens | place: USA
GGGAAACTACGCGCGGTCGGAACCCTCTCCGAACTTGAAGCGCTGACCGGTGAAAAAGGCCTGGAAAACGCGTTCATCAAAATCGCCGAAAGCTCCGAAGGGGGTGAAGCAGTATGAACAGAATACTCGCTTTTTCCGGCCGGAATCTGAAGGAACTCCTCCGTGACCCGCTGAGCTACATATTCTGCCTTGGATTCCCGCTTGTAATGCTGGTGATAATGAGCATTGTAAATCAGAGCATACCTCCCGAAGCCGGAATGACGATTTTCAATATTGAGAATCTTGCCGGTGGTATCGCGATGTTCGGGCAGTCGTTCATCATGCTTTTCACATGTCTGTCGGTCTCAAAAGACCGCAGCGGAGCGTTCCTGACGCGGCTGTATGCGTCCCCGATGAAAAGCTTTGATTTTATTGCAGGCTACACGTTTCCCGTGCTTGCGCTTTCTGTTATTCAGTCTGTTATCACTTTTGCGGCTTCCATGACTGCTGGGGCTGTGATGGGAACAAACACGATAAGTGCAGGCGGTGCGTTAATGGCTGTAGTTGTGCTGATTCCCGGCGCGGTGTTCTTTATCGCCGCTGGGCTGCTGTTCGGTTCGCTTTTCAATGAAAAGGCGGCTCCCGGGCTTTGCTCGATCATAATTTCTCTTGCCTCGCTGCTTGGCTGCGTGTGGTTCGACGCGGAAAGCGCAGGCGGAGTTATGCTCGGCGTATGCAGGGCGCTTCCCTTCTATCACTGCGTTAAAGCGGCACGAATGGCTGCTGCGCTTGAATTCAGCGGAATCGGCATTCATATTCTGATCGTCGCGGCTTATGCAGCTTTGTTCTCGGTGCTCGCTTCTTTTGTGTTTCATAGGAAAATGCGCGCTGATCTTTCGTAATTGCTGCAATAATTTAAAACACCCCGCCGACAGCAGGGTGTTTTCTTATGTCTCTTTTTTTCGGAAGCACAGAGCGGCAGCCATAAATACGGCGGCTCCTGCAAGGATTTCAGCAGGATATATCAGTAGAGTTTCCTGCGGTATAATCATCGGAAGCACTCCAAGCGCGCCCGCCGGCGGAATGAACTGTCCGGCGAACTTCATTATGATAAGCGCAGCAGCAACAGACAGAATCGCCGCAAGGGTCAGCGGCAGTCCCGCATTACAGCACAGCAGATACCTCAGCAAAGCGCCGGTCAGGGCGCAGCCCGTAATTATAAGCACGGTTTTTACCGGCTTTGAGCGCGCCTTGCTCTGCGGATCTGAAAACTCCGTGAACGCAACCAGAAGCGGGGGAGCAATACAGAACTGCACTCCGAAATGTATCAGCGGGAACGCCAGAACTGCAGCTGCTCCTACTCTTACTATAGCAGATATCCACCTGAATTTATCCGGCTTTGCGAGCGGTACAAAATCCTCTTTTTCGCACACACCGGCGCGTTCAAGAATGTACTGTGCCAGGCAGGTCAGAGCCGTCATAGTCACTGCCGATATCGGATAAATTATTGTTTCGGTATCCATAAGAACAGGCAGCGCCGCAGCAGAAATAAGCGGCGCAAAACTAGTTCCGGACATCAGATAAATCACCTGACACAGAGCAAAAGCCGCTGTTAATCCTACCGCTTTGGGAAACGGGCTGAACCTTACTATCAGTATTCCGATAACAGAACATACCGCGATAAGAATTATCATACGCGCGCGGCTGACCTTCCACGAGTGCTTCGGAGCGGCAATTGCTCCGACGGTCAGCGCGGTTATTTCCGGAAATATTATCTCCTTTTCACCGAGCAGCTCCGATACGCCAACCATTGCTGCCGCAAGAGCAATACAGACTATTGAACGTACAGCGTAATTCCATCTTTGATTCACTTGCAGCGCTCTCCGTATTCGCAGCCGACATGCTCCGCGCGTATATCGTCAACAAGGAACAGCTTTCCGTCGTCGTCCCTGCCGTAAAGCTTTATTCTGCCCTTGCCCGTTCCGCCGTTCCAGAGACGCTTCAGCGGCATGGAGCCGTCCGGTGCTTCATAGTTCATGAACAGCATTTCCGACTTCGGACAGCTTATACGAGTCTCCATTTTTCCGTATGCGGAGGTCTGCGAAACATGCCACCTGATTTCAGTCTCCGTCTCGCCGCAGTCGAATCTGGTCTGTGTGAACAGCGCGGGCTTCGAGAAGTTAAATTCGAACTCCCTGCCCTCATAATAAAATGCGGAGAGAAGCTGCCTGCCGAGTGATATTCCGGCAACCCTCGGCTGACCTCCTCCGATGTCGAATACGCTGTTTTTCAGCGCCTTTCCGGTCAGGTTGCTGAACAGGTCGCTGGAACTGAGCCATACCCAAGGCGACGTAAATCCCCTGCCCCAGTTCTTGTCAGCGTAGCCGTAACAGCGCTCCGGGGTGACTTCGTACTTTTCGCCGTCGAACTCAACTTCGCCGGCGTAGGCGGTTTTCATGCCCTCGGCATGCCAGTACATTTCAAACGCCTGAGCCGCACGGAAAGGCTTTGCGGCTCCGTAGCCCACATTGAATGCAATCTGCTTGTCAAGCCGAAGATCCCAGCGCATTTTCCCGGCGGAACACATGTATTCCGGGTGCTCTGCGCATTCCTCCTCGGAAAGGTCGACGCTGCCCTTCAGCACAAAATCAGAAGCGAAGCAGTCGTCGGCTAAAACGGAGTAGGGAGCAACCTGGCTGACGCTCGCCTTATTCCAGCCAAAAAAACGGTGGATCTGCTTGGCTCCCTCGCCCCACGCGCCGGCTTTCACCATCAGGTATGATGGCTTTACGCCGTTATCGCGGCAGAACGGAAGCTGACCGAATGTCGGCGCCCTGCCGCCAAATTCCGGGTTGCAGAGGAAGAACTCCACGAAAAACGAGCGCTCCTCTCCGGTGCGTACGTTGACTCCGGTAAAGCTGTGCCACCACCAGTCGTAGCCCTCGCTGCGCAGAGGGCCTTTGAGCATACAGGCGTTGCGGTTAAGGTCATGTATATTGAAGCTCATGTTAAAATCTCCTTTATGACATTATTTTCATATAATGATTATATCACACAAAACAACATTAGTCAATTACTATTTCCTGCTATTGCAAATAATGCTGAAATGTTGTATAATAAATATAAGGCGCTTATCAAAACAAATTACATTTCAGCAAGTTACGATTTAGAATCCGGGAAGTGACGACAATGGAAAGAAACAGCAGAACCAGTCTCTACGAAAAGCTGTACAACGAAATAAAGCAGGAGATCATATGCGGAAAGCTCAAAGAAGGGGTGAAGCTTCCTTCAAAGCGCGCCCAAGCGGAGCGGCTCGGGATAAGCGTAGTCACAGTTGAGAACGCGTACGCGCAGCTTCTGGCGGAGGGCTACATCGCCGCAAGGGAGCGCAGCGGCTACTATGTCTGCACTGCGGAATTCCCCGCGCCGCAAGCCGCCGAAACTTCCGCACAAGCTGAAAATGACGAGCGTGAAGAAACAACCGCAAAACCTCCGCAGCAGTTTGGAAATGAGCTGTTCCCATTTTCAGTATGGACGCGCCTAATGCGAACGGTGATCCTTGAAAAAGGGAGCGCAATACTTGCTCCGGTTCCGCCGGGCGGTGCTCCGGAGCTTCAGGCGGCTATCTCAGCTCACCTGAGAAGCTACCGTGGAATAACGGTACCTCCGCACCGGATAATCGTCGGAGCTGGTACTGAATACCTCAATAACCTGCTGGTGCAGCTTCTTGGAAGCGGTCTTACCTACGCCGTTGAGAACCCGGGATATCATAAGCCCGCGCGTATCTATCGGCTGAACGGCGCGCTCTGTCTCCCAATCGGAATCGATCAGCACGGAATACTTGCCGACGAGCTGTACTATAAAAATGTGGACGTGGCTCATATTTCCCCGGCTCACCATTTCCCCACCGGAATAGTTATGCCGATCTCCCGGCGGCTGGAGCTTATGAAATGGGCTTCCAGGCGCAATGGATACATCATCGAGGACGACTACGACAGCGAATTCCGTTGGGGCGGAAAGCCGCTTCCAACTATGTTCGGCATGGACGTTTCCGGACGCGTTATCTACATGAATACGTTCAGCATGACTATTGCCCCGTCGGTCAGAATAAGCTACGTCTGCCTGCCGCAGGAACTTTACGAACGCTGGAAGGAGCGCCTGGGATTCTGCTCCTGCCCGGTACCCGCGTTCGAGCAGTACACGCTTGCGCGGTTCATTGAAAGCGGTCATTTTGAGCGCCACATCAGCCGCATGCGCAAGTACTACCGCAGGATACGTGAACTCACCCTCGCCCTGGCGGTGCGCACCTGCGGGGAGGACAGCATTTCCGAAGAAAACGCCGGGCTTCACTTCCTGATGGACATTCCGGCGGACTCCGGGCTTCCTGGAATATTCAATGAATGCGGTGTGCGGGTTACGCCGCTTGACGAATACTACGATGAAGGCTCCGCGCCGCCTGATTCAGCCGCTGGCAGGTTCGTGGTGAACTACTCAGCCGCCGATGAAAAAAAACTTTCAGAGCAATAAATGATCCCGGAGTACTCGCTCCGGGATTTGCTTATCTGTGATTTTTCTGGTACTCGGCAAGAAACCTGCGGATTTTTCCAGTAACCGGAGCCTTCCGGTCGAGTGTGACTTGCTGTTCTATCTCAAAAATGACAGCCTGCGCCGACGCTTCGTCGGTGTACTCGACTTCAAGCTCGAAGTCCGTCCTGCCGAAATATTCGCTTTTATCGAGGTCGATCTCCGCGCCGTCAAAACGCTTCACGCTCCGGTAGGTCGAAAGCGAGCCGAGCAGCTTTACATCGGGAAGTCCAGCCGCGCCGCTGAATTCGGAAAGCTCCTGGCCTGATATGAATTCGGGAATACTGGTAAGCTCGCGCTCCAGCTCGATTCTGGAAACGGCGCCGCTTGAATTCTCGTGTGCCGGGAGTTTCACCTGCAAATAGAATCTGCCGCCTAAAGTACGTACACGACATGTGATATGCCGTCCGCTTAGCTCACCGGATTCGCTGTCGTAATACCAGTTGACCTGCTCTACCTCGCTGTCCCAGCTATAAAGCGTATGGATAGCGTCGTACTGCTCTTTTGAAAGCATTATCTTGAATTCGTTCTCGATCATTCAGCACCTCAGATGTAATCCATCAGCCCGCGTACGCTGACCTCTCCGGAATTTACCTCAAACCTGCCGTTTTCGTCGGAGCAGATCAGGAACCCGTTCGGAGCGATTCCCTCGGCGAACGCTTCGCGCTCGCTGCCGTTTTCGATAATGCGTATCTTCTTCCCAACGGTAAGGCAGCGTTTGACGTACTTTTCGCGCACGGACTCGAAGCCTGACCTGGAGTAGCTGTAAAGCCGCTCGGCGATGTCCTCCGCGAGCTTATCCCTGTCGTTTATCGTCACGCCGGTCAGCATTTCCACCGAGCCGCCGTGGGGGATATTCGCCTTTTCAAAGAATTCCGCAGTCTGAGCGAGATTCACGCCGATACCGCATACTATGTCCATCGAGGAACCAAAGCATACGCTCTCGCATAAAATACCACATAGCTTGTGGCCGCGCAGTATGATGTCGTTGGGCCATTTGATTCCAAGCTCCTCGCCTGGAAGCAGCGGCTCAAGAGCTTCACAGACCGCGACGCCGGCGCACAGCGTCAGCGTGTCAGGGTGCGGGGGCTGTTTCAGCAGAAGCGACAGCGGCAGCATTCCCTGGTCGGCAAGCCATTCGTGACCGCGCCTGCCCTTTCCGGCGGTCTGTATCCTTGCAGTCACAAGTGTCCCGTCGGGTAATTCGCCGCGGTTCAGCTTCAGGTAATTGTTGGTCGAATCGACCTCGTCAAGCGTTATTTTCCGGTTCAGCACTCTTTTTCACCTTCATCAGACTCATTCTAATCTCGCCGTCACTGGAGATGTTTATTATTCCGTAGGATGGTTCGGTGTGGTTCCTGGGACTGTCAGGGCTGCCGGGATTCATTACGTACACTCCGTCAATCACCTCGGTGCGGTGGAGGTGCGTGTGTCCGTAAAGCGCGATTTTGCAGTCGTTCTGCTTGGCTTCTTCGACCAGCTCCTCAAGACCTGCATGCACATTCTGGTTATGACCGTGGCAGCAGAAGATCTTGTAGCCGCTCACGGTCACGATCTCCTTTGAACGGTGCATTCCGTAGTCGCAGTTGCCTGCAACGTAGATCATCGGCTTTTCCGGGTGGAGATTGTGGATATCCCGCGCTTCGTTTTCGCCGTCGCCAAGATGTATTATCAGGTCTGCGTCCAGGTTTTCATTTACGATATCGTCCAGAACTGCAAAATTGCGGTGCGTATCTGATACAACTAATATTTTCAAGCTATGGGTTTCCTTTCCGAATGGTATAATTTTTCTATTTACGTTCTAGTTATACATATTATATCATAAAAATGATTTGAATTAAAGGGGGCTTTGAGGTTTTTTCACGAAAAATTCACACAGCTTTACACAATCTGCCATATCACAGGAGGTACATGTCATGAATAACAACGAGTTTGACAATCTGATAAAGTCTGCAAGTGAAAAGCTCGGCTCATCGCCCGAAAGCCTCAGGAAAACAATTGAAAAGAAGGATCTGAACGCGCTTTCGTCGATACTGACAAAGAGCGACAAAGAAAAGCTACGCCGCGTCCTTGCGGATAAAGAACTGATGAAACAGCTAAAATCCGCAGGCTCACCAGAGGAGATACTCAAGCTGCTGGGCAGCATGAAATAGCGCGAACAGGAGGTACGGCGCATGGACAATATAGAAGATATTCTCCGTGCGCTGGCCGAGGACGCACCGGAGGACAGCGGCTCCAAAGACGAAGTCTCGCAGGACGGCGGGCTTTTTTCCGGGCTTGACCTCGGGAGCATGGCAAAAATCGCTGGACTTCTCAGCGCTGCCGGGAACACCTCCGACGATGAGAAGCTGCTCATGGCGCTGAAACCCCTTCTGCGGGAAGAAAACCGCGGCAAGGTCGACACTGCGATGCGGCTGCTGAAGCTAATCGAGCTGCTCCCGCTGCTGAAAGAAAGCGGTATTTTCGGAAAACTGGGGGGATAAATATGGTCTGGAATTCTGAGCAGTCTCCGCTTTACCGCACGGTGGAGTCCTTCAACAATTCCTCGTGCAAGCCGGAGGAAGATCCCGGTGAACGTCAGTGCGGGGAACCGAAATGCGGAGCCGCACCGGAAGTCGGAGAATGCCGCTCTGAACAGCCGCGGAAATGCTCCCCGCCGCCCGGAAACATCGGAGGAATTCTGCAAAAGCTTACCGGGGACAGGGATTCGCTGCTTATCATCGCTCTTATAATCCTTCTGTGGCGCGAAAAAGCCGATATGAAGCTCATTGCGGCGCTTGCGTTCATTCTCCTGACGTGAATTTTTGATGAAAATTAAAAAAAAACGTTGTCACTACTTGAAATTTTTCGCAGGATAGAGTATAATATATTTAATTGTAACAAAGGCTTCGATCAGTCAGAGTACCCGGGTTCCCCTCCCCCAGAGAGCGGCGCATTGGTGAGAGCGCTGCGGAAGGCTCCGGTGAAAGTGCGTCTGTGAGCCCGGCCGGCGAAATCACAGTAGCCGTCTGCGTTTCCCCGCGTTAAGGGGCTTTGAGGGGCATTTGCCCGAAGCGAAGTGGAACCGCGGTAAAACGCCTTCGCACCACACCGGTGCGGAGGTTTTTTTGTACGCGGTGTGCAGTTCCTTTTAGCATGATACCCGGAGGTTACTATGTTTGACCGTCTCAAAGAAGAGATAAATTCGATAAAGGCGCGCGACCCCGCCGTGCGGTCGGCACTGGAGGTCATATTCCTTTATCCGTCGTTCAAGGCGGTGAGGTCTTACCGCAGGGCGCACTGGTTCTACGAACGCGGGCATTTCTTCATTGCCCGGTGGATCTCACAGAGCTGCCGCAACAGAACCGGCATTGAGATACACCCCGGCGCTAAGATCGGCAAGGGTCTGTTTATCGACCACGGCGCGGGCGTCGTTATCGGCGAGACCACTGAAATCGGCGACTACTGTACGCTCTACCAGAATGTCACACTCGGCGGCACCGGCAAGGACACCGGAAAGCGCCACCCGACCCTGGGAAACAACGTGCTGGTCGGCGCGGGCGCAAGAGTTCTGGGACCGATGAAGATAGGCGACAACTCCAAAATCGCCGCCAACGCCGTAGTTCTTGAGGAAGTCCCGCCGAACTGCACGGCAGTCGGTGTTCCCGCGAGGGTCGTGAAGCGCGACGGTGTTCGCGTAGGCAACAGCGACCTCGATCAGATCCACATTCCGGATCCGGTTTCTCAGCTCCTCTGCGAACACATGTACAAGATAGAGTGTTTGCAGCAGGAGATAGACGACCTGAAAAAACAGCTTGACAGCAAGAACAATAACTCTCAGGAGGAAAAATAATATGCAGATCTACAACACCATGACAAGACAGAAAGAGGAGCTGAAGCCCATCACTCCCGGCACCGTAAAAATCTACGCATGCGGTCCTACGGTCTACAACCTTATCCACATCGGAAACGCCCGCGCCCTGTGCGTATTCGACACGCTCCGCAGGTATCTTGAGTTCCGCGGATACAAGGTTTTCTATGTTCAGAACTTCACCGATGTCGACGACAAGATAATCAAGAAGGCGAACGAGCTCGGCAAGACCGCTCACGAGGTTTCCGAGAATGCTATCAGAGAATACTTCACAGACGCCGACGGTCTGAACGTACGCCGTGCCGACGTTCACCCAAAGGTAACCGAGAACATGGATATAATCATCGACATCGTAAAGACCCTCATTGAAAAGGGTTTCGCTTACGAGGCCGACGGCGACGTTTACTTCGAGACCTCCAAGTTCCCGGAGTACGGCAAGCTTTCACACATGCCGCTTGAGGATCTCCAGGCGGGTGCGCGCATAGAGGTCGGCGAAAAGAAGCGCGACCCGATGGACTTTGCAGTATGGAAGGCTGCTAAGCCAGGCGAGCCCTACTGGGATTCCCCGTTCGGCAAGGGCAGACCCGGCTGGCACATCGAGTGCTCCGCTATGAGCCGCCACTACATCGGCGACACCATCGACATTCACGGCGGCGGCGCAGACCTTATCTTCCCGCACCATGAAAATGAGATAGCACAGAGCGAATGCGCTACCGGTCAGCCCCTCGCAAATATCTGGATGCACAACGGAATGCTCAACGTTGACGGCGCCAAGATGTCAAAGTCGAAGGGCAACTTCTTCATGGTAAGAGATCTTTCGAAGGAATACGGCTACGAGCCTATCCGCTTCATGCTGCTCTCCGTTCACTACAGAAGCCAGCTCAACTACACACTCGATGTTATCGAAAGCTGCAAGGCTGCGCTCCAGAGACTTTACACCTGCCGCGACACTCTTAACCGCGCTATCGATGCGGCTCCCGAAGGCGAGGCTTCCGCACAGGCTCTCGCAGATGTCAAGGAGGCTCAGGAGCAGTTTATCCGCGTAATGGACGACGATTTCAACACCGCCGACGGAATTTCGACGATATTCGAGCTTGTCCGCAAGATAAATACCGCAGTTTCCGCAGGTAATGCGACTAAGGGCACCCTCAAGGCGTATAACGACGAGTTCACGGCATTGACAAACGTGCTCGGTCTGTTGTATAATAAGAACGATGAGGAGCAGATCCCCGCTGAGATCACTGAGCTCATCGAAAAGCGCAAGGAAGCCCGCAAGGCTAAGGATTTCGCACTTGCAGACTCCATTCGCGACCAGATAAAGGCGCTCGGCTGGGTAGTTGAGGAGACCCGTCAGGGCACCATCGTCAAGAAAGCATGATTTGAGGATACTGATGAAAAAAAGAATTATTGCCGCGCTCGCGGCTCTCTCCGTGCTGGGAAGCACTCTCGCTCTCTCAGGGTGCACGTTCACAAGCTCGAACTACAACGCAATGCAGGACTACGATTTTTCAAGCATTCAGCTTGTTCAGCTTGAGGCTCCGCAGGAAGGCGACACTATAGCTATATTTGACACTGATCTCGGTGAATTCCGCGCGGTGCTCTACGATGAATACTGCCCGAACACTGTGGCTGCGTTCGTTGAGCGCGCAAACGCCGGAAAGTACGACGGTCTGCCGGTTTACGCGGTGGTTCAGGACACCTATTTTCTCACCGGCGGCCATGAAAACGACAAGGGAGTATACACCGGGCGCGACAGCGACGACGAAGCGCTCGCGCATGAGTACAATGTTGATCTCTGGCCGTTCCGCGGCGCGCTCGTTACCTACTCGGAGCTTCCGGGTTACTCCGACGCGCGCTACCTCGTCTGCAACAACGACGATACAATGACGCAGGAGCAGATCGACGAGCTGAAAAAATCCATGACTGAAAGCGAAAAGCGCACCGACGTTGAAAAAGCTAACCTCTCGAACCTGTTCGACAAGTTCATCGAGGTGGGAGGCGTGTTCGGAATGTCTGGCTCGGTGACGGTTTTCGGTCAGACATACGAAGGTCTTGACGTGGTGGAAAAGCTCTGTAATATCCAGTCGGACGAAAACACCTACCGCGCCGTTGATACAGTGCTCGTGAAGTCGGTAACTATCAGCGAATACCATGCGGACGGCGAAAGCTCCGGCACGGCAGAGCAATAAGAAAGGGACGCAAAATGAAGATAAGAAAACTCATGGCATGTATGCTTGCAGCGGTATGCGCTGCAGGATTCACAGCCTGCTCCAGCAACACAAGCAGCGCGGACAGCTCCGTTGTTTCGGAAAGCTCCGACAACGGCGGCAGCGCTTCCTCTGACTCTGCGGCGGCTGAGATGGTGAAAAACGCTCCGGCTACCGGCGGAAATATCGGCGATGTTACGATACAGTCCGGCGATATCGTGGCTGAATTTGAGATCGACGGTTTCGGAATCATCAAGGCGAAGCTGTTCCCCGATATCGCGCCTGTCGGCGTTCAGAACTTCATTCAGCTTGCACAGGACGGTTACTACACCGGTAAGAATATCCACCGCGTGATCTCCGATTTTATGCTTCAGGGCGGTTCTGAGAACGGCGACGGCACCGGCGGCTCCGCTGCTTACTCCGGCGAGGGAAGCTCCTCTGATTCCTTCGGCGTTGAGGCTAACGAGAATGCACGCCACTTCTACGGCGCGCTCTGCTACGCTAACGCGCTCGGTCAGAATTCCACGCAGTTCTACATCGTAAACAGCAAAGAGGCGCAGGATATCGGTTCGCTCGATACGAGCCGCATTTCTGATGTTGCCGCGCAGGCAAAGGAGCTTATGGCTTCTGCAGCTCCCGGCACAGCTGAGTACAGCTACTATGAATCCATGGCTAACCAGTACTCCAACCTTGCTGAATGGATAAAGAACGCTTCGGATGAGGTCAAGGAAAAATACAAGAACGGCGGAGTTTACTATCTCGACGGCGGCTACACCGTATTCGGTCAGGTCGTTGACGGATTCGACGTCATCGACAGCATTTCCGGCGTTGAGGTGCAGGAGAATTCCAGCGGCGAAAGCAGCCAGCCTGTAAAGGACATCATCATCAAGTCAGTGAAGGTCTACACAGCCGACTGACGATCTGACGGAAAGGAATAACGCAATGAATATCAAACGCATTCTGCTGAGCGCAGTTCTGTCTGCGGGAGTTATGATCTCATCTGCGGGCTGCTCTTTGTTCGGCGGCGGTTCGGGTGCTTCCTCGGGGAACATCGGGGATATCACCTTCGCGGACGGAGACAAGATAGCGGTCATAGAGTTCAAGGACTACGGCACTGTTAAGGCAAAACTGTTTCCCGATATTGCTCCGGTCGGCGTTGAGAACTTTATAAAGCTTGCCGAACAGGGTTACTACGACGGTCTGAAGATACACCGTGTTATTCAGGACACCTATATTCAGGGAGGTTCACTCAACGGCGACGGAACAGGCGGCACCGCCGCTTACGTCGGTGAGGACGCTGCCAAAAACGCGACCACCTTCCCGATCGAGGTAAGCGAGAAAGCGCGTAATTTCTACGGTGCACTTGGTTACGCCGCTGACGCGTATGGAAACAACTCCGTGCAGTTCTACATTGTCAGCAACAAGACTCCGGCGGATACCTCGAAGATAAGCGCTGAAAAGGTACAGGCGAAGGCGGACGAGCTTGCCTCCAAACTGGCAAACGAGAGCGTGGCAGAGAGCACTCCGGAAGGGACAGCAGAAACCGCAGAAGCCGCAGAAACCGACAACTCCGACACCAAGCTGCTGACCTACCAGCAGACCTACTACAGCAACAACGCTTCCTTCATCAAGAAGAACGGCGCGGACGCTGCTGAAAAATACAAGAAGGTCGGCGGACTTTACCAGATCGACGGCGGTTATACGGTGTTCGGTCAGGTCTATGAAGGTTTTGACGTTATAGACAAGATAAACGCCGTAGATGTCACTACGAATGCTTCCGGTGAAAAATCCATGCCTATCCAGGACGTGATAATTTCCTCTGTGACCATCGAAACTTACAAGGCAAGCACAGCAGAGGCAACCGCGGAAGCAAGCAAGGCGGATTCCAAGAAGAATTCTTCCGCTCCGGCTTCCTCATCTCCGACAGTCTCTACTGCGGAGGTAAGCGCGGCTGCTACATCTGAAACCGTTTCAACGGCGCAGACAGTTTCCACCGCAGATGCACAGCAGACCGCTCAGGCATCTCAGGCAACATCTGAACAAACTGCCGCTACATCGTCATCGACAGCGGAAATATCTACCGTAGATACTAAAGAAGCCGCCTGATTACACAATCAAGCAAAGCACGACCCCCGCCGGAATTCCAGCGGGGGTTACTTATGGTCACCTCAAAAAACCTCATGTGAGCGAAAATGTGCAGTGCGCGCCATCTTCGTCGTCAAACCTCCTCGTAAGGCATACAGCCTTACTTCGTCGGCTTTCCTAGAATCTGGCACACCCTGCCCATTTTTGCTTTTCACACCGGTTTTTAGAGGTTCCCTTATATTAGCTCAACTTTGTCGGCAGAACATCTGCATTTTATAAATTTCGTTTCAACTCCGGAAGCGGCCGCCTTTGAATATTCCCTGGCAAAAGCCTGATCAATGGCTTCATTTGGCTCTACAGTCTCAACTCCGTTCAGCATGATAACGAATGCAATTATTGCATGGTACCCCTGCCCCGCCGCTTTTGATAGCTCCCGAAGGTGCTTTGAGCCGCGCTGCGTGGGTGCGTCCGGAAACAGACCGACCCCGTTTTCCTCAAGCGTGCAGCCCTTGACCTCCATGACGTACCGTTCGCCGGAACGCTCCATGTAAAAATCAATGCGGCTCTCACCGAATGCATGCTCCGGGTGGATCACTTCAAACCCCTGTTTGCTCAGCCACTCCCCTGCCATGACATTCGGAGCTAGGCTGTCAATGTTCACCCAGCCATACTGCGGCGTGCTGACCGCAATAAGCGTGAACGGAGTTTTCCTTGACGAGTCAGTGCTCCGCTGCAGGCTGACCTCCGCGCCGGCGGCGATTATCCCGGTACATCTCCCTGTATTGCGGACATGCGCCGGAAATACTTCGCCGTTGACCTGCACTTCGCACACAAAGCGGTTCAGCCTTCGCAGGAATATGCCGTGTACGATGTTATCGTAGGTCATCAGTAGACCTCGATATCCTCGTTGCCCCTGACGAATACCGGGATAACATCTATCGGAGCCGGAACGGTAACGCGCTGACCGCCCTTGTAAACAGTTCCGGTGCTGCAATCCTTCCAGACTGTTCCGGCGGGAAGGTACACGCTGCGCTCTGCCGCGCCTGCCTCCGTTACCGGAGCTACAAGCAGAGAGGCTCCGAGAGTGTACTCGTCCTCGGTCTCCCACGCCTCCGGGTCGCCCGGGAATTCATACCACAGCGGACGCATAACCGGCGCTCCGACCGCTGAACACTCGTCCATCGTTTTTCTCATGTAGGGGCGCAGTTTCTCGCGAACGAACAGGTATTTCTTGAGTATCTCGTAATTGTCGTCGCCGAAGCTCCATACCTCGTTATCCTGACCGGACGTAAGCTGGCGCACTCCGTCGATGAATTCTTCCTCGCGCTCGTACCAGGGAGAGCGCTCGCCGTGCATACGGAATACCGGGCAGAAGCAGCCCCACTCGAACCAGCGCACCAGAAGCTCCCGGAAGCCCTCGTCCTGAATATTTCCGCCGAGGAAGCCTCCGATGTCAGAAGTCCACCACGGAATACCCGCCACGCTCATGGAAAGACCCGCCTGTATCTGCTCCCGCATAGCCCGGAAGCTGGAGTGAATATCTCCCGACCAGGTGAGAACTCCGTATTTCTGGCTTCCTGCCCAGGCGCAGCGCACAAGGCTCAGCACGTCCTTTTCGCCGGCTTCCTTCAGACCGTCATAGAAGCCCTTCGCGTACATCAGCGGGTAGATATTCGTGCACTGGAGCGCGGTTCCGGCGTAATAACGGTAATTGTCGAAGTCGTACGGACCGTACTCCGGCTCAGCCTCGTCCAGCCAGAAGCAGCGTATACCCTTGCTGTAATAGTTCTCGCGGCACTTATCCCAGACGAACCTGCGGGCTTCGGGATTTGTCGCGTCATAAAACACGGTATTGCCCATCCAGGTCATGTGCAGACCGCTGCCCCGGTCTGCGGATACCAGCATGCCCTTGTCTGCCATTTCTCCGAAATTCTCGCTCCGCTCGTCGATTGTAGGCCAGACCGAAACCACCGTTTCAATTCCGAGGGATTTCAGCTCCCTGACCATCGCCTGCGGGTCGGGCCAGTCGCGGGGTTCAAACTTGAAATCGCCCTGGCGCGTCCAGTGGAAGAAATCCACAACGATGGCGTCCATGGGAAGCCCGCGCCGCTTGTGTTCACGCGCCACTGCCAGGAGTTCATCCTGAGTGCGGTAGCGCAGCTTGCACTGCCAGTATCCCAGACCGAATTCCGGCATTCTCGGCGCTCTTCCGGCTGCCGCAGTGTAGTGCTCGGTTATCTCCGCCGGAGTGTCGCCAGCGGTTATGAAGTAATCAAGGTAACGCGCCGATCTTGCATACCATTCCGTCTTGTTAGTGCCGAACGTCGCCGTCCCGACCGCCGGATTGTTCCAGAGGAACCCGTAGCCGCGGCTGGAAATGTAAAACGGAACGCTTGCCTGGGAATTCCGGTGGCAAAGCTCCAGCACGGAGCCCTTCTTGTTCAGATGGCTGTCCTGATACTGACCCATGCCGAATATCTTCTCGTTGTCGTACGCTTCAAAGCGCACGGTAATTTCGTAATCGGTACCTCCCTGGCGCGGTTTCAGCTCCCTTGCAACTATACGCAGAGGCACGCAGTAGCGGTTTATGCGGTTGCGGTCGCGCCAGTATTCCTCGGTGAGCACTTCTCCACGCTGGTTATAGAATGACATTCTGCCCTCGTTGTCCAGCTTCACGGTGAGCTTTCCGTTGGTGAGATAATAGTCGGTGCCGGTCTGGTGGTACTGAGCGTACTCGTCGCCCTTGTACCACGGGTCGGTGGTATCGACCTCCTCGCTTCTTATGGTGCAGTTATGGCTTACCTGCTCGGTAAGCGCGCTGTAGTATGGCGAGCTGCTGAGCCTCTCGTCCTCCGCTATATCGCAGAGCGCGGGGTACATGCGCACTCTGACTGAGCTTTCGCCCCAGGGTTCAACTATGAGCCGTGCGCCTCCGAACGAGGCGGTCAGGCGGTTGTTTTCAGTGTTGACGGTCATGGCGGTATTCCTTTCGTATTATTTCTATGGCAATACCGCACAAAGATTGTGCGTGTATTGCGCAGTCAGTTTTGCCAATAAT
>OJOI01001164.1_pt1 | contig 15436 bp, 10 predicted proteins | sample 1598061 | NCBI WGS metagenome assembly OJOI01 (sample SAMN01915224, study PRJEB22387) | human gut metagenome | isolation source: stool | host: Homo sapiens | place: USA
TTACCGATTTTGAGCAGTTTCTTGAGGAAGAAAACCGCGCGAAGCTGGCTGAACTCTCAGCGGAGCTTTCAGACAGCGGGCGCTTCTTCGGTACTCATATATTCATAACCACGCAGCGGCGCTGGCAGACTGAAATTCCCGGCGCGGGCACGCTTCTGCTAACGCTGGAGATTCCTGATACCGACGAGGATCAGCGGCTCACACTGTGGCGGCACGCGCTGTCCGGTCTGGAGCTTTCCGAAAGCGTCGACCCGGCGGAGATGGCGGCGAAGTTCCGGTTTACCCCGGGACAGATAGCCGCGGCGGCGAACCGTGCCAGGGAGCTTTCCCGAGGAGGAGTAACTCCGGAGCTGCTGCACGAATGCTGCTACGCTCAGGTGGTGGTAGGGCTGAATACGCTCGCCACGCCTATAAAGCCCGCTTATTCCTGGGAGGATCTTGTGCTCCCGGAGTCCGAGATAAAGCTGCTGAAAAGCGCGCTGACCCACGTGAAGTACCGCCATAAGGTCTATACGGAGTGGGGATTCTCGAAAAAGGCGGCTTACGGCAGGGGACTGTCGGTGCTGTTTTCCGGGCCTCCCGGCACGGGAAAGACGATGGCGGCGCAGGTCATAACGAATCAGCTTCATATGCAGCTTTTCAAGGTGCAGCTTTCTCAGATAGTCAGCAAGTACATCGGCGAGACCGAGAAGAATCTCCGGCGGGTTTTTACCGAAGCAAAAAACGCAAACTGCGTGCTGTTCTTTGACGAGACCGACGCACTTTTCGGCAAGCGCTCCGAGGTCAAGGACTCCCACGACCGACATGCGAACATAGAGACCGCGTATCTGCTCCAGCAGATGGAGGAATACGACGGCGTTGTGCTGATGGCGACGAATCTCCTTCAGAATATCGACGAGGCGTTCATGCGAAGGATAAGCTTTGTGGTCGCGTTTCCGTTTCCGGACGCCCCCACGCGGAAGCTGCTCTGGCGCAAAATGCTGGACGCGAAGGCTCCGACGGAGAACATCGACTACGATTTCCTCGCTGAGAACTTCAAGATGGCTGGAGGAAATATCAAGAACTGCGTGATACATGCGGCGTTTCTTGCGGCTTCAGAGGGCTCTCCGATAGGAATGCGCCATCTGCTGACCGGAATAGTCAACGAGCAGCGCAAGAACAACACAGTTGTGCTGCGCGAGGATCTTAAACAGTACGCCGACCTTGTTTTCGGCGAATGACACAGGTTAGTTTATCCGACAGGATCTACTATAAACGAAGATCTGCTGTCCGGCGGACTTCACAAAATTTATTTGAGAGGAGGCACTGATCTTCTTGCAGCCCGCGATAGCCGGAAAGCTGGAATGGAGATCAGAAACAAGTTATGCCAGAGTATTTATCCCCAGGTGTGTATGTTGAGGAATACGAGTCCGGCGCAGTTCCCATGGAAGGCGTTGGAACAAGCACGGCAGGCTTTGTAGGTCTTGCAGAGAAGGGCGATGTTATCGGAAAGCCGCAGCTTGTAACAAGCTTCAGCGACTATGTTCGCATTTTCGGCGGTTATCTTTCCGAGACGAAGTACGGCGACAAGAGATTCCTGCCGTATGCGGTCGAGCACTTTTTCATCAACGGAGGCTCCAGGGCTTTTGTTATGAGAGTCTGCCCGGATGACGCAAAGTGCGCTTCCACAAAGAGCGATTCCATACTGAGCTTCACCGCAAGGAATCCCGGCGAGTGGGGCAATCGTATCAAAGTGACCGTATCCCCCGTATCCCGCGTAAAGACGCAGGTCTACGAGGTCGAGGGAAACAGCGCGACTGTAAGAAGCGTTGACGGCTTCAACATCGGCGACGTAGTCGAGTTTGCGGACGGCAAGAACTCCGTTTATAACCGCATCACCGCCATTGAGGAAAAGACGATCTCATTTGAGAATCCCGTCAGCCCCTCCATCATCGACAAGAACCTTGTACCCACAAAGTTCATCAAATCCAGCGAGATAGACGTTTCCGTAAAGTACGGCGACGTCAAGGAGGATTACCTGTTCGTATCCCTCAACACCGAATCCGCGGACTACATATGTTCCAGAATGTCCAGAAGCGAGCTTGTGACCGTTGAGGTCTCCGCTAAGCCGGCGAAGCCCATGGTTCCCGAGGTAAAGGACAAGGAAAAGAAGGAAGCGGCTCCCGCAGCGGTTTCCGGTATCGTAGCTCCGTTTGACGCGGTAGGCGGCAAGGGCGACGCTATGATACTCCAGCTCATAGGCGGAACCGACGGCAATGCGGATTCCGTAGCGGCTTCCGACTACATCGGCAAGGACGGCGGTCCCGGCAGAAGAACAGGCATACAGGCGTTCATTGAGAACTCCGACGTAAGCATAATGTCCGTTCCGGGTATCACGATACCTGAGGTTCAGATGTCCCTTATCGCGCACTGCGAGAACATGAAGAGCCGCTTTGCAGTTCTCGACATGCCGAAGGACAGAAAGAAAACAGATGAGCTGCTCGAATATCGCGACATGTTCGATTCAAGCTACGCTGCGTTCTATCACCCGTGGATTCAGATTTTCGACCCGCTCTCAAAGAAGAACGTGTTCGCGCCGCCTTCCGGCTCAGTGCTTGGCGTTTACGCGCGCACTGACAACACCGTCGGAGTCCACAAGGCTCCCGCAAACGAGGTCGTACGTTCCTGCACCGGACTTGCAAGCAGCTACAACACCGCCGAGCAGGATCTGCTCAACCCGAAGGGCGTGAACCTTATCCGCTCCTTCCCGGGCAGGGGTATCAGGATCTGGGGTGCGAGAACCGCTTCCTCCAACGCGACATGGAAGTACGTCAACGTACGCCGCCTGTTCATTTACCTTGAGGAATCCATTCGTGCAAACACCAACTGGGTAGTGTTCGAGCCGAACACCGAGGCTCTGTGGGGCAGAGTAAAGAGGACGGTGGAGATGTTCCTCGCAAGCACATGGAGAAGCGGAGCGCTGGCAGGCACTTCCCCCTCCGAGGCGTTCTTTGTTGATATCGGCAGGAACACCATGACCCAGGACGACATCGACAACGGCAGACTGATCTGCGTTATCGGCGTAGCTCCCGTAAAGCCCGCTGAGTTCGTCGTATTCAGAATCGGGCAGTACACCAGCGAGAGCAACGGTTGATTTTTGTAGGAAAGGAATGAGAGTAAATGCCGGAAATTAGATATCCGTTCAAGAATTTCAGATACAAGGTGGAGTTCAACGGCACCGAGGCTGCCGGCTTCAGCGAAGTATCTGGCGCAGACATCTCTGTTGACGTTATCGAGTACAGAGAGGGCAACGAAGTACGCACCACCCCCAGAAAGCTCGCAGGTCTGACGAAATACGGCAACATTACGCTGAAATGGGGAGTAGTAGGTTCGCTGGAGATGATGGAGTGGCTGCACACCGTGGCTTCCGACAACACCTCCGGTCCGACCGGTATCGAGCGCAAGACCATCACAATAAAGCTCCTGGACGACACCGGAGCAGAGGGCCCGAGCTGGGAGATAATCAATGCATGGCCCACACATTACACCGCGCCTGACCTCAACGGTCTCGGCGGCGAGGTAGCTATCGAGACTCTGGAGATATGCCACGAGGGCGTAAACAGAATAGACGGCGGATCAATGGACTCCGCAACACCGTCTGAGAACTGATAAACAGTAACTGAAAACAGAACCGCCGCCGGTTCTTCGGTGCGACCGTTGAGCCGATGGCGATATCTGGTTTTTTCAGGCCGGAGGAAAAAATGAGCTTTCAGACAGAATTTGAATTTGAACTCCCCAGAGGGTATGTCGACCAGAACGGCGAGGTGCACAAACGCGGCGTCATGAGGCTGGCGACTGCCGCTGATGAAATAATGCCGCTGAGGGATCCAAGAGTTCAGCAGAACCCGGGGTACCTGACGGTGATACTGCTTTCCCGCGTGGTAACGAAGCTGGGAACGTTGCAGGCGATAAACAACCGCGTAATCGAGAACCTGTTCACCATCGACATGGCGTATCTGCAGGATCTCTACCAGCGCATAAACATGCAGGAGGTACCGGCGTACAAGGTCGTCTGCCCGCACTGCAATAAGGAATTCGACCTTCCGCTGGATTTTTTAGAAAAGTAGAGCTGTCGCTGTATCCCCAAGACAAGCTCTATGAGGAAATGACGTTTCTGGGGTATTACCTTCACTGGAGCCACGACGAGCTGATGACCCTGGAACACCGCGAGCGCCGCAGATGGTGCACGGAGGTGTCTCAGATAAACAAGAAGCTCAGCGGGCAGAAGGAAAAGAAGAACCTGTTTGAGAAGTAAGGGGGCGGCGAATGGAGAGCAGACACACCGGCGGGAATTTCAAAGTTATAATCGCTCCCATTGAGCTGACCGGGAATTTCTCAGCGGTTTCCGGGCTGAATGCCGAGCTTGAGTGCGAGGAGTACATCGAGGGCGGAACGTTCCGGCCAGTGTACCTACCGAAAGGGCTGCGGTACGGCAGGATAGTTCTTCAGCGTGGAACTGCAACGCTGGAACCGCTAGCGCTGTGGTTTGATACGGTGAGAGCCGGGTCGCACGTCAGGTACCCTATGGTGATAACGATGATGGACAACGCCGGAAAGCCAGTCAAGATATGGACGGTGCTTGACGCAATGCCGGTGAAGATAGACTACGGCACGCTGGACGCTATGAGCGGCAGCGTGGCACTTACCACGGTCGAGCTGGTGCACGGAGATATCGTCACGATAATGTAAGGAAAGGAGCATGCTTAGTGGAAAGTATCACTGCTGCAAGGAATATCAGCGGTCTGGAGCCGATGAGCGTGCTTCATGGAATTGCTCCGCTCTGCGTTCCGATGAGCGTTTCCGGGGACTTCGCCGACGAAGTGGGAAATCGCGCGGTCCCGCGTATCGTTTCGCTGTGGGAGCGGCTAGGACTGTTCTATATGCTCGAACAGCCGCAGACTGCTCCAGTGAGCAATACGCGCGTTACGGTTAACAATTTCACGGCGCAGATGATATTTCGTCTCTGTTCATTTTCACATACCGACAGGCTGATTGAAAGATATCAGCCCGGCTCTGTATTTCCGGAAAATATCCGCAGGGCGTCTCAGGAGAACGTCCGCATGATACGTTCAGCGGAAATGCGGAGGGTATTCCGCGCGCTCACGGAAAACAGCAGGTACACCGAGGAGGTCGGCAGGGTATTCCGGCTGATTTTCGAAAAGGAGACCGGCGGCATTCCGCTTCAGACGGTCTGCCGGGCGCTCGCGGCGCTGCTTGGCTCGAGCGGAGGCGGTGCGGTTTTCACGGCTCAGCAGCGCAGAATATTCGAGCGTATCGCCGCCGTGCTTGGAAGCGAGTACCCGGAAAGCCCCGCCGCCGTCGAGATAAGCCGTCTTGGATCTGCCTCCGGCTTCACCGAGGAACAGCGTGCGCGTATTCTCTCGGCGGTTGGCAAAACTGGGAACCGTCCGCAGACTGACGCGGCGCAGATTGTGGTTCAACTGGCTGAACGCGGGAAATCCGCCGTGGAAGCGGCAGAACTTATCCGCCGCGAGGTCAGAAGCTACGGCTTTACCGAGCGGCATTACGACCGTGAATCCATTCGGGAGATGATCGGCGCAGTTCCGGGCAGAATAGCTCCGGCCGGCAGGTCGGCAGCGTTCATCGCGGCTGATCCTGAGAGCGCCGCGGCGCGCAATGGAGCCGCCAGACCCGCAGGAGGTATTTACGAAGCGGCGGCGCTGCTGTATCAGGAGCTGTCCGGCACTGGAAGCGATGATTCGGCAGGGAAAACAGATAGTTCCACGACTCAGCAGAACGTTGAATTCCGGCGGCTCTCCGGGAAAATGACCGCCGGGATATCGGCTGTTTTTTCTGATATTCTCAATAGCGCGCAGTATGGTTTAAACAATCCCCGCTATCAGGTGGAGCGCAGAATTCCAGACCGGATTTTCCGCGAGAACGTTCTCGGCAAAGCGGTTTCCGCGAACGCAGAAACAGGCAAGCCGGGAGGAATCGGAATTCCTGGAACTTCAGAGCATTCGGAAAAAGCCAAATATGCAGGCGCTTTGAATCCAGCCAGCGAGATAACGATGAAGTTCTATGCCGATTCCCCGGCGGGAAGGCTGCTTGAGCAAATTTCAGACGGTATGGTAAATTCTGAGTCCCGCCGCGGGATAAGCGAGTATTCTCGTCAATTTGAAATCCCGGTATCGGAGCTTTTGGCGGGCGCTCGGCTGAATGCAGGCGCGGGAATTGATTTCGGAGAAAAACAGGGGGTATCAGAATCCGGAGAAGCTCATGTTGTTCCAATGAACAACATGGACGCTCCGCAGGACGTAACTCAGACCATGGCACTTCCGGAACCGATTTTGAATAATTTCCAAGCTGAAGAGGCCGGAGCAAATTCTGTTTCGCTCTGGAGCAGCTTTGAAAAATCTGTTGAAGGTCGATTGACAAGTCTTTTTTCCGAGATTTCCAGGAACGTAAATTTCGGCGGCAGAACCATCGTGCTGTCAGGAAGTGACACGCATTCGGAATCAATGCGAACTGTGCAGAATCAGGTGTGTATTACCGCCCCGGCTTTGCGGCGTATTCTGAGTAGATTCAGCTTTGAAACTGACATTTACTCCACGGCGCAGCATAGTAATTCGGATACGGCGCTGACTTCTGTGGTAAATGAAACAGCAGAGCTTCTCAGAAGGTACTCGTTTGAAGAAGATCGTCACCAGAATAGTCCGGAAACGCATATTTATCAGGATTATTCATTTCGGGAAACAAGCGGTTTTTCAGAGAAAAACACAGTCCATAATAGCTCTACCGCATTGACATTCAACAATGTAGTGCAGAAAGAAAATGAGGAGGCTCCGGCTCATTCCACATCGAAAAATACGAATCATCCCACAGGCGCAGTGCTCTCACCAGAACCGCAGAGCAATGCGGCTCAAAGAGAGCAGCTGATACTTCCGGAGCGCTCCACATCGGAAACCGTAAATCAGCTTACAGGCGCAGTGCTCTCACCAGAACCGCAGAGCAAAGCGGCTCAAAGGGATCAGCTGATACTTCCGGAGCGCTCCATATCGGAAACCGCAAATCAACTCACAGGCACAGTGCTCCCGCCAGAACCGCAGAGCAATGCGGCTCAAAGAGAGCATCTGACAATCCAGGAGCTTTCCACATCGGAAACCGCAAATCATCTTACAGGCGCAGTGCTCTCACCAGAACCGCAGAGCAACGCGGCTGAACCGGATCAGCTGATACTTCCTGAGCGCTCCACATCGGAAACCGCAAATCATCTTACAGGCGCAGTACTCCCACCAGAACCGCAGAGCGATGCGGCTCAAACGGAGCTGTTGACGCCCCTGGCGCAGTCCGAAACTCAAAATAATGAGCGCCGCACGGCAGGCTCCTACCGCGACAGGTTGGATAACAAAACGCTATCGGTAATCGACCAGTTGATTGCAGAAACCAGACAGCCGATTCCAGTCCCGGAAATAAAAGAAGCAATTCCAGAACCAGAGCCGGAATTAAATTACATATCTTCTGAAAAGAGCGTGGAACCCAGCGATGTTATCCGCAGCGTGAACATAGTCCGCGAAAGCATTGTAAGGCACACAGAAAGCCACATGAGCCGCCTGATCGAACGCGCTTACAGAAACACGCTGCCAGAACAGCCGGAAAAGAAGCCGTTCACATTCCGGACGGCGGAGAATACGGAGAACATGGTAATGCTGGTTCCGCCGGCTGAAATGGACAGATACAGGGCGCAGCAGCCCTACATGAACTCACTGCCGCCCATTGAATTGAAGGAGCCTCAGCCCGCTCAGGCTCCCGCCGAGAACAGCAGGACGGTCACAACTAACCGTCAGGTCACGGTGAACACGAGCGTTGACGGCGGTATCAGCAGCCTGACCCGCGATGAAATTTCCAGGCTGACTGATAAGGTCTACGAGCGCATTGAGAACAGACTTGCGCGCGAGCGGCGCAGAATGGGATTATAGAAAGGGGCGAGGTAGTTGGTAGGTCCGGTCAAGGCAAAATTCAAGGTGCTCGACGGAGCAAACAAGCTGCTGAATGTCAGCGCCGTGGTTGGCGGAGCGGGTATTCCGTGCATTTTCAATCCGACTGATTTCACGATACAGCGCAGCGTGAACTACGCGCAGCACAAGATTCCGGGCAGGGACAGACCGGTGCTCCAGTTTGTAAGCGGCGAGGCAGAAGTAATGAGCTTCAGCCTGCTGTTCGATACCTACAGCGCCGGGGACGCATCCAACCAGCCGCTGACGGCGCTCTCGGCAGCCGCGCCAGACCTCCTCAAGCAGGACGTCCGCGTATACACTGCGCCGCTGATGAAGCTTACAACGGTCAATTCCGACACCCACGCACCCAGCCTGGTGGAATTCGTGTGGGGCTCTATCAGTTTCAAGGGATTTATCATGTCGATATCGCAGAGGTTCACGATGTTCGCATTTGACGGCAAGCCGGTGCGCGCGGTAGTCGACATTCAACTGATATCAGACAAGAAAGACAACAACGTCCGCAATTCTCCTGACAGGACGAAGGCGCGGACTATCTCCGAAGGCGACAGGCTCTGCGCCTTTGCCTATGCGGAATACGGCGACTGTTCCGAGTGGCGCAGAATAGCCGAAGCGAACGATATCGACGACCCGCGCAGGCTCGAGCCAGGAACGGACATCGTGATACCGCCGATACTCTGAGCATGAGAAAGGAGGCTGCGCCATGGAACTGAACAACGAGGAACTTCTTCTGCCTCAGTGCCGTGTTTTTGTTGACGGCAGGCAGATAAAGGCTTCGGAGGAAATGATAGAATCCGTGAGCGTGCAGCTTTCCGCTTCCCAGATGTCGAATAGCTGCGAGGTTTTGATATTCTGCGACCATGACCACGGAAGAAGCACCATCGGAAATATCATCAGCAGGGCTTCCGCGGGGAAAAAGATACGGGTCGAGATGGGGTACAGGCTGACGAAGCCGGTTTTCCTGGGGTATATCAACGCCGCCGGGGTCAGCTTCTCAGAGGACGGCGTGACTCTCACGCTATCCTGCCTGGACGCCCGTGGTCTCCTGATGGGGAACACCTCCCGTGAAAGCTTTGAAAATAAGAGCGTGAGCCAGATAGTAAAGGAACTCCTGGAGCCGGTCAGAGGCTACACTGACGGCATCACCGTTTCTGTCCCCGGAGCCGCCGACAAGGAGTACCCCATAGTGAGCCACGACATGGACGATTACCAGTTCGTGTGCATGCTTGCGAAGCTGAGCGGCTGTACCTTCTACATGTCAGGCACGAAGCTGAAATTCGTGAAGGATATCTACTCCACCGCGACGGTTCAGCAGCGGTACTCCTGGGGTAAGAACATGCTGAGCTTTGAACGCACCGTGGAGCTGTCCGGACAGCTCGGGAAGGTGCGCGTGTACGGCACTGTCCCAGAGACCCTCGAGGATTTCTGCGCGGAAGCTTCTCCGCTGGGCGGCTCGGGAAAAAGCGGCGCGGGACTGTGCCCGCCGATACGCTCGAAGGTGCTGGAGAAGGTCAGCAAAACGGTGAAAAGCCAGAGCGAAGCCCGGACCTACGCTGAATCCCTCATGCGGGAAGCCTGCCTGAAGCTGTGCACCGGAACCGCTACAGTCCCCGGAAACGAAGCTCTGCTTCCCGGCACGAAAATAAAGTTCGGCGGGCTTGACCCCAAGCTGAACGACACGTACTACATCACGGGAATAACCCACACGTTCAGCGCGGGTGGATTCCTGACAAGGATAGATTTCTGTTCCCCTACAGATTAACGGAGGTGAGCGTATGCAGAGCATGGCGGATATGCTGTCCGCGCCCGGCGGGAGCCAGCAGAAATGCACAGGGATAGCACTGGCGGAGGTCACCGCGATAAAGGACCCTAAGAACCACGGCAGGGTAAAGTGCAGATACCTCACCGCTGATAAGGGCCTTGGCGAGACCGGCTGGATATACTGCCTCACGCCGTTTGGCGGGAAGGAGTACGGCTGCTTTTTTCACCCGGGTATAGGCGATATAGTGGCGCTCGCATACGAGGACGGCGACGTGCACCGCCCGTTCGTTATAGGCAGTCTGTGGGCAAAGAAAAACACTCCTCCGGCGTCGGTAAGCGACGGCAAAAACGAGATCTTCAAGCTGATAACGCCGAACAAGAGTTACGTTGAGTTCAGCGACGCTCCGAAAAAGGAGCACATCACAGTGTCTACTCCGAAGGGTCACAGAATAGACCTCGACGACGAGAATGACGTTATTTCCGTGACCGACGGCAAAAACAAGCTGGATATCAGCGGAAAGAGCGGCTCCGTGGAGCTGACCTGCGAAAAGAAGCTCACGATAAAGGTGGGCAGCGGAGTCACGATTACCTGCGATGGAAATTCCGGGGCGGTGGAGATCAAGACCAACTCAAAAATAGAGCTGAACTCCGCGAAAATCGGCGTGAAGGCAAGCGGCGAGGCGAGCGTGGAGGGCAGCGGCTCAGTGACTGTGAAGAGCAGCGGCGTGATGACGATAAAGGGTTCAATGACCAAGATAAACTGACGGGAGGGTACACGGCATGGCAGACAACAAGGGGTTCATGGGCAGGGGGTTCAGCTTTCCGTTCAGGGTAGACCCGTCGACGAACCGCATAGCCATGAGCAGCGCCGGGCAGGACGTCGAGGAGGCGATACGCATAATACTCCGCACGAATCTCGGCGAGCGGGTGATGCTTCCGGAATTCGGCACAGCCGCCGGGGAGTTCCTGTTTTCCGACAGCCGTGCGGAGCGTATCGCAGCGCTTGAAGAAAGCGTCCGCGAAGCGCTTGAGCAATGGGAGCCGCGTATCATGGATATCGACGTGCAGGCAGCGCGCGAAAGCTCCGGGGGAGTGCTGAATATTAACATCAGTTACACGCTGCGCGCTACAAACAACCAGTTTAACATGGTCTATCCGTTTTACATGATGGAAGGTGAGGGCAGATGAATATGCCAAAACTTGACGGCAGAACCGCTGCGGATATTCTTGCCCTTATCGGCAGGAAAAGCGGCTCGTACACTCCGGAGTGGCGCTTTGACCCGCAGTCCCCGGACGGCGGAACGGCGCTTGCAATGCTGTTCTCTGAGATGTTCTGCGGTACTATAGACCGCCTGGACAGATTCCCGGACAAATGCAGTCTTGAATTCCTGAATATGCTCGGCGTCAGCGCGAAGCCGGTGTCCCCCGCAGTGGGTACTGCCGCAGCGCGCATAGCCGAGGGCGCGGAGGAGCGCGTATACATAAAAAAGGGAACTCAGCTTTTCACGGACAGGGGTGAGGAGCGCATAGTGTTCGAGACCTCGGAAGGGTTCTTTGCAGTTCCGGCAAAGCTGACCGATATTTTCATGACCGCCCCCGTCGAGGACGTCATAACGCGCACCGAAATACCCGGGGAGCTTCCTGTTAAGCTGTTCCGTCCGCAGGCTGAGAGAAACCTTGAGCGGCATTGCTTCACATTGTCGAACGGCGCAGTGCTGCGGCTGGACGGCGCTGCGGAAATTATGGTGAAGTTTGGCGGGACCTCCGGGCTGCGCGATGTTTCCTATCAGGAAGCGCTCAGCTCTGAAAATGTAAAATGGAGCATTCCCGGCGAGAACGGTGTAATTCCGCTTGAGGCGCGCCCCGGCGCGGACTGCGTGATACTTTCGAAACCGGATGGAAAGGCAGTCCCGGCTGACGAAAACGGCGTGCGTGACGATGAAAACGGCAGATTCCGCATTATGTGTGAAATGACACGCAGTGAAAAGGCGGAGTTTCTGGCAGCGGATATAGCGTACCTTAGCTGCCGAGGGAACGACGACCCGGAGACCCTCCGTGGCAGACTTCCCGACAGGCTTTATTCCAACGATACGGAGCTTCCGCAGATAGAATGCGGATACGTTTTCGGAAGGGAACCGAGCGCCTACGATTCGCTTTATATCGCCTGCGACGAGGCGTTCAGCAAGGCGGGGGCGCAGATAACCGTGGATATCTCTGTCGGAACCGTGGTGGTTCAGAACGGCGACGTTCAGTCGGAGCCGCAGTTTGATCAGAAACTTGTCGTGGACAAGGGAGACCTCCGCGTAAACACCCCGGACGACGTGTATATTTCCGGCATAGTGTGGGAGTACTGGAACGGCACCGGCTGGGCGCGACTTGAAGTCAGCGGCGACGTGAATCCGTTTTCCTGTGCTGGTTCCGACGGCAGGCGGAAGCTGAGCTTCACCTGCCCGGAGGATTTTCAGCCGTCCGTGCAGAACGCCTACAGCGGGCTGTGGCTGCGCGCGAGGATCCGGGAGGTACACAACCGGTTCAGCATGAACGCACGCTGGCTGCTTCCGCTGGTGAAGTCAATCGAGCTGCGGTTTGACTACGGTGCCGGGTACGTTCCGGCGGAGACGGTAACAACGCTGAATTCCTGCCGCAGGAACTCCTATGAGATGAGAGGCACCCGTACCCGAATGGAGCTTTTCTCCACAATGCCGGACAGCGGAAACACAGTGTACATGCGGTTCGACAAGGCTCCTGCGGGGCTTCCGGTGAACCTGTACCTGGATTTCGAGGGCGAAACGGACGTTCCTCAGTCACTGAAGTTCTCCTATTATTCCGGCGGTCAGAACGGCGGCTGGCGCGAGCTGCGCGCAGTAGACCGCACCGGAGGATTCTGCGCAGGCGGGATAATATCGCTGTACGCTCCCGACGACTTCGCCAGGGCGGAGTTTTTCGGAGTTGAAGGTTACTGGATAAGGGCGGAGGAACCTTTCGGCGCAGAGCGGTCGAGACCTGTTCCTCCGCTGACTCTGGCTGAAATGAACGCGGTGCGGATAACGCAGAAAACGACCGTTACAGGCGAGCGCCGCACTGCACGCGCGGGCGCGAAATACCAGAGTATCACGCTGTCGCATTCTTCGGTGATAGAGTGCGCAGTGTGGGTCAACGAGCTTGGAGAAACTCCGGTGAGCGAGCTTCAGGAGCTGCTGAGGGATTCCCCAGCAGACGTGAGGGTAGTAAATGGAGACGACGGGCTGCCCGCCGAGTGGTGGGTAAGGTGGCGGCTCACGGAAAACCTCGGGGAATGCGCCGGAGATGTCCGGTGTTTCGAGCTTGACAGCTCCGCCGGAAAGCTGACCTTCGGAGACGGCGCATGCGGGCGTATCCCGGCGTACACCAGCGACGCGGAGATGATCGTCGACTATTCCTGGGGCGGCGGCACGGCGGGTAATCTTCCGGCGGGCGCGCTTGACGGACTTATCACCGGGATTCCGTTCATCGAAAGCATGACGAATATCCTCCCGACCTGCGGCGGGAGCGCGGCTCAGAGTCTCGAAACGATACGCAGGATCGGCGCGCAGCGGATACGCCACGGCGGAAGAGCAGTGACCGTCCGGGATCACGAGAGCCTTGTAATGGAGGAATTCTCCGAGGTCGGCGAGGTGAAGTGCTTCCCGGGAAGAAACCGCCGTGGAGAACAGCAGGGCGGCTGCGTGACTCTTGTGGTAAAGCCCGCCGAGATGGGAACTCCCGCCTACGCGGCAGAGCTTTGCCGTCGGGTGGAAGCATTCATGAGGGAGCGCGCCTGCGGTATCCCCGCCGCCGGGGGCGGTCTGGCGGTTGTTCCGGCGAAACCGCTGAAAATCAGCGCGGAGGTATCCGTGGTTATCAAAGATATCGCATTCGCCGCGCAGACGGAGCGCGAAGCCGCGGAAGCGCTGTCCAGGCTCACTGAAAGCCGGAGCGCCCGCATCGGCAGCGTGCCGTGCGAATCCGACGTTTACGCCGCGCTGAGGAACATCGGCAACATTGCGTATACGTCGAAGGTGCTGCTCACCGGGGAGTATTCGCAGGACGGCGAGGTGCGGGCGATACCGCTTGACCGCGCACCGGAATACAAGTATTTCCTGCCTGAAACGGGCGTACATACCGTCAGGATCGACGGCGCGGCGGGGATTTAGCCGCAATACCAAATGAGAGGAGCTGTCTGCAATGATAAGCCTGCCGAAGTTGGACGACCAGAATTACGCTGAAATAGTCGAGGCCGCGAAGCGGCGTATCCCGGTGATATTTCCGGAATGGACCGATTTCAACGAGCACGACCCCGGCATTACAGTTATAGAGCTGTTCGCGTGGCTCAAGGAAATGCAGCAGTACACTCTCGACCGCATTCCGGACAGCACCCGCGAGGCGATGCTCCGGCTGGCGGGAGTTCAGCCGCTTGAAGCGGCTCCCGCGGCTGTGGAGCTGATCCCAGCAGCGCCGCCGGAATTTCTGCCTGCGGGGAGCACGGCACATTCAGCAGACGGCACAGAGTTCACACTGACCGAGCCATTCCGCCGCCAGGACGCGCAGATATCGAAAATCTACATGAAATCTCCGGGCGGTTACGTTGATGTGACCGGGCTTCCCGGGGAGCGGGGCGCGGTATTCTATCCCTTCGGCGCGGAACTTGACTGCGCCGGACGTTACCTCCTGATAAAGCTGACCGCCGCGCAGGAAGAGATATCGCTTGACTTCATAACGTCGGAGCGCTGCGCTGTTGCAAGGAATCCATACGCGGACGAATCCGGCGCGCCCCGGGATATCAGGTGGGAGTATTCCACTTCGGCGGGGTTCGCTCCCTGCGAGGTCAGGCGCGACCTTACGCATGGAATGTCGTTTTCAGGCAGGCTGACCCTCGGCTGCGGCGATATCGGAGAGTATTCGGAAGGACTTCCGGAAAAGGGCGTGTGGCTTCGCGCCTGCATTGAATACGCAGGCTGCGAGGATATGCCTCTTCTGTCGGGAATATACACGAATGTTCTTACGCTGACCCAGAAAACCTGCGGGTGCGTCTGTACGGAAACCAGGCTTGACGGCGGCTTTGCTGAGGCGGACGACGTCCTTGCGGCGCGGGGAGAGCACGTAGTAATGCTCCGCGACGAACACGGCTGGTACGATGTCCCTGAGCCGGAATTCACCGTCGAGGGAAGCCGTGTGAGGTTCGGGCTTTCGCAGTACGCCGCTGTTGACGACGGCGCGGTTAACGTCAGGATCATCAGCTATTCAAAGGAGTTTTCCGGCAAAATGTGCTTCTCATCCGACGGGCTTCCGTGCCAGGAGTTCCCGTTTGACCCGGACGGCACCGTGCTTACCGGGGAGCTGCGCATAATGGTGCGGGACAGAGCCGACAGCGAGTTCCCGCGCTGGAATGAATACACGTTCACGGAGGATCTGGCGCTTGCCGGGGAGTTCGACAGGGCGTTCAGCTTTGACGAGAAGCGCCGCCGGATAGTTTTCGGCGACAACGAGAACGGCGAAGCCCCTCCGGTCGGAACGGACAATATCTTTGTGATATCCTGTTCGCTCACGAAGGGAGCCGCAGGAAACCTCGCCGCCGGGAATCTCCATGAAATAACCGGTGCGGAAGTTTCCTGCGCGGTGGAGCAGCCTCTGAGCTGCTGCGG
>OJOI01001179.1_pt1 | contig 15301 bp, 11 predicted proteins | sample 1598061 | NCBI WGS metagenome assembly OJOI01 (sample SAMN01915224, study PRJEB22387) | human gut metagenome | isolation source: stool | host: Homo sapiens | place: USA
TACACTATTTATATACAATTAACATGTATTATATATCTTAACTATTTTTATTGGTATCATTTTGGTAGCAGCTAGATACCTACAAGCAAATTTAAATATGGTTTAAATTATTTCACATGTATTCTCTTTTAAAAGCTACTATTTAAGTATTCTTCCACATCCATTATTTTGAGATTAATATGTCAAAGTAACTTCCCAATAACCATTTTTCGGCGATCCATGTCGTATAAGAATACCAAGCTCTTTTAATTTCTTAATATTACTTTCTATATTTCGACTGGCAATGCCTATTCTATCAGCCAGTTTAATAGCTGATAATTGATTATCTTCCAAAAGCAGTTTAATAATCTTTTGCTGCGTATCGTTAAGTTCTATTTGTTTTTCTATTCCCGATACTTCTCCGATGCTTCTCCGATGCTTCTCCGATGCTTCTCCGATGTCTCTGTTTTCTTTCATCATCGGAAATGAATTACGGAATAATTCTACACGAAACATATTATCGAACTCCTGAAATCTAGGTTTTGGAAGTCCATACTCTTCAGCAGCGTTCAGGATTCTTTTTATTCCACTTCCCCATGCCTCAACGAGTCCCATTTGGCTAAATATATTGGCAATGCCTTTATTACGAATTTTCGAATGACCCTTCATGACTTCCTCATAAGTCAATCCGTTATATAAGCCTCCCGGAGATGTCACTTCCAACCTGTCATCATAAATTGCAACCTGAATACAAGATTCATCCAACAGGTTACGATGACAATGGGCATTAATGATCATTTCTCTGATTGCTTCTGGTGGTAGCTCATATCTCTCTTTTCGCACCAATCCGTCGATCGTTGCTCCGAGTCGAATGTTTCTCAATACAAAATCTACAGCTTCTTCGATTTGTGTATAAATCGGTCCTTTAAGTTCTCTCTTATCCAAGAATACCGCACGATCTGTTCCTTTGAACACCGCACATTGCGTTTTTGAAAACGAAAAATAATCTGATGTCAACAATGCATAAGCATTTGTTGCCAGAAGTTGTCCCTCACTCTGCTTTAAGATTTTCCAATTTATAAGTTGTTCTTTATTTACAGAATGATCCGGCATTCCTGCTTTTTTTCGGAACCTTTCAATATCCTGACAAAGCTTCTCCGTAGCATCTTTTGAAACAGAATAACCTACACAGGTAAGTTCATCCCATGAGATTCTAGCACCTTCCATTTCCAGCTCTTTTATCTTCTCCGGAAATGCCAGTCTTGATGTACCTGCCACACGTATATAAGTACCATTGTCTTTTCCCTTTGATTTCAGATAATACGGTCTGTTTTTCCCCGCTTCTACAGATACAACAACAACTGTTTTGCCATCTACTGTCTGTGGCTCAATATCAGGAATAATCTGAGGCACACAGGAATCAGAAACTGCATTAGCAATTCCATCCATCAATTGAAACAACACATCATTTTCAACACCAACAATTTGATGTGTTTTATCATCCACTCCAACAATCAGCTTACCACCTTGTGTATTGGCAAAAGCTACGATTGTCTTCATGTATTTTTCACTTTTATCTGGTAAAGTAACTTTATATTCAATATTTTTCGATTCTCCCGAAAATATAGTGTCTTTCACCATTATTTCACTCCTAATCTATACTCACACCATTGGTGCGAATAATTCTATTTCCAGAGTAAATTTCTCTGTATCATCAATATCATTATACGTTCCAGCCTCCTTTCCTAGCAAGTAAGAAAAAAACGTTTGTATTTTCAATTATGCTCATGGCCGATCAACATATAGTGTACAATTACCACATATTTTGCACTCATTTTGGAGTCACTGTAAGTACATATTGAGTACAAGAGTGCATCAGTTTAACATAATTCGATGAATCATTAGTGTCATTGTTTGATTATAATGCAAATATGTTTTTATACTGCAACAAGAAATGGATAATAATTCATTTTTTCATCATTTATTTTGCATCACTTTTATTAAATATCACCAAGGTTGCACAATACATTAGAATAGACCATACTACTAACATTAATACTGCATTTAGTGATGTCTGTGTTCCATTTCCTACTATCACAGTTAGACTGGCAAGAATACTAAATGGATTTAACATAGGAAAGAATTCGATTGAATATGTTATTTGTTGAGAATATATGTGAATAAGCACAATGAATAATCCTAATGCATAGCTAACCCATGATTTTCTGACAGAAATTGAACACAACAATCCTAGAGTTACTGTAAATATTATTTTCATAATACCTAACCCTAAAGAAAGGATCAAAGGAATAAAAATATATGTATTCTCCATATTAATAGGCATATAATTATCCATCGAAATAAGATGCTCATAAAACATAGAATATGCATATCCATAATTGTAAGAAGTCAGATTTGTTTTAAAGCCAACAAAATTATTCCAGTCAATCAACATATATGAGTTTAGCCCATCAAATCCATGTCGAAATCCTAGAATCAGCGCAGGAACAAATAAAGAGATAAATATTATCAGGGTATAACTGATTCCTATTTCTATAATTCTTGATAGTAAAAATCTGTTTGAGCTTTTTGAATTCAAATAGGATAACTCAAAACTTTTACTTTGCTTTTGCTGCCAAATAACAATTAATGTATAAAAAACACCAATTGGAATAACCATTAATGAAAATAGACTCCCTAGACGTAATTGGCGGCACAAATACGTCCATGGACCTTGCGCAATATTCAATATATTTTTATTGTTTGCTGTTGCTATTTCATGAAATGCATTCTGAAGATTCATATAGGTATGATGATATGCATCTTCATAATCTCGGTTAAAGAACTTTTGCATGTCATTTAATAACGATGCATCAAAAGATATATCAGGATATCCTATTTTAGCAAGTTCATCTTTAAACACCACTTGACTTAACTGCTTATCCGTTTTTGCAAAACAATCCATTTCAAACATTTGATTCCACAAGTCATACTTCTTTATATTAGGATAATTTTCAAATCCTTTAACGCCCTCTTTTTTTAAACAATCAATTGCTTCATTTGCATTTTTACTCTTCCAATTTAAATATTCTTTATAATTATTTAACACTTCAACCTGTTCAGGTTTTATTTTTTCACCCAATTGTTTTTTTATAACATCGATTTGAGAAATTGAGTTTTGACTCTCTACAATCAATTGCTCATTATAAATGATATTCCTTTCCACATCATTCTCCAGGTTTAAAAAGTTCATTGAAAACATATTTACTATCAAAAAGATCAATAAGCATACTAAGCTAGCTTTGCTCCTTAAAGTACTTTTCATCTCATATTCCATATCTTTTTCTCCTAGTTTGTCCCATTTAGATCAATTCTTTCTAAATATTTAACCATACAAAAATGAATGATTACGATTAATAAAATAATAATCCAAAGAATCAAAGAATTTATTGAGAAGATAGAGCCAAATAAATTAATGTCTGTTAATAAAACGAGCAGACATAGACAAGGAACTAATAGGCTTATACCACTGTTTTTTGTAAGAAGTGAAAGCACTTGAACCATAGTTGATAGAAAAGCAAGTAATACGATTGTTATCATTAAATTATTCATACACCATATGCTAATAGGCACGAATGTGTTTTTAACTGTAACAAATACTTCATCTCCTAAGCCATAAGCGAAATATCCTAATGCAAATAAAATACTGATCATCATCAAACTCATAATCATTGTAGCTATTGATGTTACAATTGTTCTTGATAAATAAATCTTCGCTCTTGAACCCGTCATTGTGAACAGTAACTTATAAGTATTTGATTCAAAATCTTTAGACCAGCAGTCAAAATTAGATAATATTACACATGCAAGTATTACAATAATTGGAATCCCACCAAAAACAAAAAAATTAGATAACATATAATATGCTGTTGGCATTTTTTCGTATACAAAATCGTAGAATTGATTTTTCATGTACATATCTTGAAGTTTGATTCGATTTTTTAGATCTCTTTCATCATTACGCAGCATGATTGAATATGATGAAAGATCTCCACCTTCATCAATCACTTTTTGAAGGAGCTTATCTCTTTTTATCATTGTTTCAGCGATACAATGTGCGTTTTCATGTTCAAGATTATAAGACACCAGTCTGCAATTTTCTAAATCTGCCTGCCAAAAATCTCTGGATTTTTCTAGTTTTTCTGTGTCTTCACCAATTTCTTTCATCCTATTAATCTGCTCTGTTATTATTTTAGATCTGGTTGCATCTGAAGTCACCATTTGCTTGTAATAATGAACTTGACTCGAAATATAATTATTGTGCTTTGGCACAAAGTAGAAACAAAAAATCAAAATCATAGAAAGACATCCTATGATAAAAATGCCTATATTTCTTTTTGAAAAGAAAATACGGATTTCATTATAAATCAGCGTTTTCATATGCTTATCCTTGGTACAAGTTTTGATAATATTTCTCTAGACCTTCTCCTTTGTCTTCAATTGAATAAATAGAAATATTATTTTCAGCCAATAAGTTGATTACTTTAGAAAAATCATTATCTGAACCACATTCTAATCTTATATATTCATTATCGTTCGTTACAATATAATCTTTTAAAATTTTTTGTGCATATTGATTATCTGAAGTTTTGATACACGAAATATGTTTTTGATGAAGCTCGTCTATTGTCTTATGTGCAATAAGCTGACCATCTTTTATAAAAATAATTCGATCTACTAACTTATCTACTTCACTTAATTGATGACTCGATAAAAGAATACTTGTACCATCATTACGTATATCCAAAAGTTTCCTTCTTAAATCAATAATAGCCTGTGGATCCAATCCATTTGTTGGCTCATCCAATATAAGCAGTTTGGGCTTGGTCATCATTGCCAATGATAAAATCAAGCGTTGTTTCATACCCATGGAATAATGCCTAACTTCTTTTTTCAATTCACTATTTAGGCCACTAAAATCTTCCATTTCTTTAATTCTGCTTTTATCCAGTTTTTTCCATTTTGCGACCATTTTAAAATGATCCTCACCTGTAAGGTTGGGATAAAGAGCTGGATATTCGATACTAACACCCATGTTAGATAAAGCATTTACCCGATCTTTATCTATGTCATATCCATTAATTGTTATTTCACCTGAAGTTGGATGATATAAACCAGCAATACACTTCATTATGGTAGATTTACCTGAACCGTTAGGCCCAATCAATCCTAATATTTCATTTTCATTAATACTGAAAGAGATATCTTTTAAAATATTTACTTTGTTTATTGATTTAAACAACCCATTTACCATTAAAACCATAGTGCACCTCCTTAGTGTATATTTTATATAAATTTATCATAACACTTTTCTAAAGTCACAAATATAACAAATCATTCTGTTTCAATCCATCTTCATTAAATTCAAAATACATCATCATAAGCGATACTCCTTCTTAAGGTAATTCTATTTTATCATGAATCAGCTGGCATATTTTTGAACAAGGGAAATAATAAAATGAGTGCCTTTTGCGTGCCTCAAGGCATTAAAAAAGCTAGAATGTGCTTTATATAAAGCACTTCTAGCTTTTATTCTTTATTCAAACTCGTCCATGGAATTTCTTAAATATTCGAAAAGTACCCGTTTTTTGCCGTTATTTGCAGGTACAAATGCCTAAAAAAGCCACTTTTAGAATCCAAATAAAAAGATTTTTTCATATCTGTTTTCACGAAGGCGTTATCCCCATACTCTTCCAAGGCAAAATTAACCATCGTTTTTCATTCGCTCCTTTTTACATACCAGTCAAACACTGGATGTGTAGAAAGGATTTTTTATTATGATGGAATTCATGTTTGCTTATTTGTGTTTGATGTATCCGCATGATATATTTTCTTTAAAGGAATATGCTTCCAGCATAATAATGGTGAACATATGAACAATGAAATAATTAAGTTTGTAAATGGTGATTTACAGATTGATGTAACGATTTCTCCAAATGAAGAAACTGTATGGCTAACTCAAAAACAAATGGCTGAACTATTTGACGTTAAGTCACAAGCGATAACTAGGCATCTAAAAAACATATACAATGACGAAGAATTATTCAAAGAAGCAACTTGTTCCAAAATGGAACAAGTTCAAATTGAAGGAAATCGTAAAATAACCCGTAAAGTGGATTTTTATAATTTAGATGCAATTATTGCAGTTGGATATCGTGTAAATTCTAAAAAAGCAACTTCATTTAGGCGATGGGCAACTTCAATTTTAAAAGATTATATGATCAAAGGTTATGCAGTAAATCAAAAACGCTTAGATGTGTTAAATAAAACAATTGCGATTCAATCCAGAATGCTTGCTTCGACTCTTAATATTGAAGAGAAAGAAGTTTTAAGTGTTGTTGAAGCCTATTCGAATGCATTAACGCTTCTAGATGATTATGATCATGGAACCATTCCTAAACCAAATGGCATTGCTTCTATTTATCATTTAACCTACGAAGAATGTCGTGAATTGATTGATTCTATGAAATATGGCAACTTTTCAGATGTATTTGGTGTTGAAAAAGAGGAAGGAAAACTCAACGGAATCTTGGCAGCTATCTACCAAAATGTTTTTGGAACTGAATTGTATCCAAGTATTGAAGAAAAGGCTGCAAACCTTCTTTACTTCTTAATTAAAGACCATCCATTTGTAGATGGTTGTAAACGCATAGGCGCTTCCATATTCCTTGAATTTTTAAACAAGAACAAACATCTCATTATCGATGGAAAGCAAATAATTTCAGACAGTGCACTTGTTGCCATTACTTTAATGATTGCAGAATCCAGACCTGAAGAAAAAGAAACAATGGTCAAACTGGTAATGAACTTCTTAAATGCTTAGTTTTTCCAATACAAAATGTTATTCTCTCAAATTTGAATAGGAATTGGGAGAAGAGCATTGATGGCTCATATACATTCATACATTTCATCTTGCGAATCAGATTGTGAACATATGCGTTCACTTTTATAAAAATTGATTTTTCTACAACCCCCTCCTTTTTACATACCAGTCAAACACTGGATATGTAGAAAGGAGTTTTTTTATGCGTAAATGTAAAGTGATTGCCGTCACCAATCAAAAAGGCGGTGTTGGTAAAACTACAACTACGGCAAATGTTGCGATTGGATTGGAACGACACGGATATAAAGTCTTAATTGTTGATTTTGATCCTCAGGGTGATCTAACGACTTCCCTTGGTTGGAAATCCAATGATGCTTTGGAATGCAGTGTTTCAAATCTTCTGGATGCGTATATTAATGATAAGGAAATCAATTATTCTTCTTTGATTTTAAAACATAAAGAAGATGTAGATGTTATTCCTGCAAACATTGAACTTGCTGATATGGATATTCGCTTAGTCAGTGTGATCAATCGTGAACAGACATTAAGCAGCTGCATCGAGCCACTACGTGATGACTATGATTTTATTTTGATTGATTGCCCACCTTCTTTAGGAATGCTTACCATTAATGCACTATCTGCAGCGGATGAAGTACTGATTCCAGTACAGGCACAGTTTCTTCCTGCAAAAGGAATGACTCAATTGCTTCAGACTGTAAGTAAGGTACAGCGTAAAATCAACACAAACTTGAAAGTAGCTGGTATTGTCATGACGCTTGTAGATATGAATACTACAGTAGCTAAAAGTACGATTGAAACTATTCAGGAAAGCTTTGGTAAAAACATAAGAGTCTTTGACACGATTATTCCTAAAGCTACAAAAGCCAGTGAAGCAACCATAGCTGGTGTCAGTATTTATGCCTACGCAAAGGATTCCAAAGTGGCTAAAGCCTATGACAATCTAACTAAGGAAATCATTTCAGAACAAAAAGTAAAACATAAAGACAGAGACTGTCGTTAGGAGAAGAACATGAAAAATAATTCAGTCCATTTAATTGGAACACTGACAAGAGATATTGAACTATCTAAAAATAGTAAAGGAAATTCTTTTGTCCGATTTACACTAGCTTGTACAAGAGACAATAAGCCATTTACTGATTTTATTAACTGTATTGCCTTTGGTGAAGTTGCCAATGCACTTTGTAAACACAGCGATAAAGATACAGCCTATGAAATCAATGGATATCTTCGTATAAGCTCTTATGAAAAAGATGGTAAAAAGACCTATTCTACGATTGTTGTTGTGGAATCTTTTACACTCTTAAATGACTAGAATACGATTAAAACGATGTCCTCATTGTCATTCTATCGCAAGACTTCGTATTGACTGGGACAACAAGAAAATCAATGGTTGTTATGGCCAGTATGTAAGCTGCACTTTGTGCTCTGCCAGGACACAAACAGAAATGAATGAAGAACTTGCAGTAAATGACTGGAATGATCGTAAATTAAACAATTGTATTCAACTCACCCTATTTTAAAGGAGGTGGCAACATTGCCAAAATTAGATTTGGGATTGCCAACTTATGACTCTTTGTTTTCTACAGAAGAAGAAAGACAAGAGGCCAGCGCAGAAAAAGTTACCACAATCCCAATAGATAAAATTACAGATTTTAAAGAACATCCATTCCATGTAACGATGGATGAAGATATGGCAAAACTTATTGATTCCATCAAAGAAAACGATATGTTGATGCCTGCACTTGTACGTCCAAAAGAAGACGGAACGTATGAAATGATTTCTGGTCACAGGCGTAAATTTGCCCTGTCACAACTAGGAAGAAAAGAAATGAATGTTATTGTTCGAAACCTGGATGATGATCAGGCAACGATCTTAATGGTTGACAGTAATATTCAACGTGAAAACATTTATCCAAGTGAACGCGGTTATGCTTATAAAATGAGACTGGAAGCTATGAAACATCAAGGTAAAAAGATTGAAGAAATCCCCGATGATGAATTAGGTGTTGAATACTCTAAATCAACTTGTGGTCAAGTTGGCCACAAGTCAATAGATCTATTAGCCAACGACTTAGGAGAAAGTAGAAAACAAGTACAACGATTTATCCGTTTAACTTACCTTGTTGAACCACTACAAAAAATGGTGGATGGCCGTCATGAAAATGAAATCAAGATCGCATTTAACCCTGCTGTTGAACTTTCGTATTTAACGGAATCAGAACAGTATGATTTAGCCAATGCGATTGTTGAAAATCAAAGAACACCGTCTTTAGCACAATGTCAGGAATTTAAAAGATTATCCCATGATGGTGAACTGACTACTGAATTCATTGATGATACTTTATCCGAAGAAAAACCGAATCAAAGAGAAAAGCTATCATTTCAAATGAAAGAGATTGATCAATATTTCCCGAAGGACTTTACACCAGGCAAGAAGAAAGATTTGATGATTCGCTTGCTGGAAAACTGGGCAAAGAAACGAGCACGAGAACAGGAACGATAATTCTAAATGTGATTGTCATTTTTGTATGTATGCTTGTAAACCAAGCTGTTGGAGGGGCAGTTTGTCTTTGCGTCAGGACGTGTAACTGCAACCTCCCCTAAAACCCCTCCTACCTACCGAAGTAATCTTATTACCTACCGAAAAAGAAAAAATGATTGTTATTAGTTAGTAGTAATAGATATTTGCAGGTTTGTAATAAGAAAGATATTTACGTATGTTTAAGTTAAGAGACTATTTTAAACAGATCATTGGAGGTTAAAACATATGAAAAAAACAGTAATAGGAATTTGTATTTCTTTGTTGTGTGTTGGAACTGGCGTTTATGTAAATCAACAAAACAATGCTACTAGTCCTGTTGTTTCTACTGTTGCTAAGTCAACAAAAGATTCAAAAGTGAACACAAATGAATCGAAATCCAAGGTTAGTAAACATGAAGAGGCAGAAAATTTAGAAGAAATTGGAAATGCAACGAATTCTGAAATGCAAAAGAAAACAGATGCTGTTTCAAAAGAATCTGGTTCAGTAAAAACAGAAACTAAATCTTCTACAGAAGCAGAAACCAAAACCTCTGTTTCTTCGGAAGGTAAAAAACAAACTTCAAGTAATCAAACAAATACTGCAAAGAAAGATAATTCAACAACTAGTTCTTCAAGTTCAGATACAAGCAAAGAACCTGAAATAAAACCTGTAGAAAAGCCAAGTACACCTGTTCAAGAACCTGTAGTTGAACCAGCTCCTACGCCAGAATCTACAAGGCCAAGTTATGCATGTCCTAGTGGAGTCAATCAAGATGTAGCTTGTGATGTGATTCTAGATCAAAATCATTACTTTGCGACATATTCTTCTCAAGCAGAAGCTGATGCTGCTGGTGTGTATTACGTGAATGAAGTGATATATATTGGTGAAACAGAAATCACGAATTATTCTGTACAGGCCGTATATCGAAATGATCATAGTATTGCTTACTATGGTTTAAATCTTTGGAGTAATGGAGGTTTGATTCAATAAAGGTGGTGATGAATGAGAAAATGAATAGTTTTAACTAGGCGAGATCTTCTCGTCTTTTTTGTTGCAACAAAATGAACGAAAGGAAAATGAAGATGAAAAACATATTGAAGAAAGGTAGTAAATTCTTTCTTACAGCATTAGTGATTCTCAATTCCATGATGAATACAATACCGGTACATGCTGAAGAACCAACTACCGATGAAAATTTAGATTCTATAGTGGAACTGGGAAATATCAAAGATGTATTTCCAGATTTAGTACCACAGGATAATGGTGTAGCAACACTGGATATGACAGATATTGGTGGCCGTTATGCCATGATTCATATAAACAATCAATTTGGATTTGATTATATTTCCTATTTGACGGTTGGTGATAAAACTGTCTTCTGTATTGAACCGATGCAATTATTTACAGAAGGTTTAGATTATCATGAAGATACCGCAAAATGGGACGAGTTATCTGAACCAACTCGTCAAGCCATCTGGGAAATCAGTTACTATGGCTATTCCTATCCAGGCCATCAAACAGAAAAATACTATACAGCTACACAATGTATGATCTGGCAAGTAGTCAGTGGAACATGGTATCAGCCATATGAACTGGATGGGACAACCATTTATGATATTTCTGGTGAAATGGCTGAAATCAATCGTTTAAGAAGTCAGCCACAAGGAAGACCTTCTTTCAACAACCAGACAGTTAAAATGGGATTAAACAGTCCTGTTACTTTAACGGATACAAAAGGAACCTTAAGCAATTATTCCATCACAAATGCCAATGGTATCAATGCATCAGTAAATGGAAATAACTTAACGGTTGCGATTACTTCTGAAAACTACGACAAGTCCATTACTTTCTCACGTAATTTTAGTGCGCGTGATGTGAATGTCATTTATGGATCTGCTGGCTATCAAAGAGTCATCTGGTTAGCATCAAGACGTGACCCTTCTCCAGATTTCAAATTGAATTTTGAATTGCGTTATGCTGATATTGAAGTAGAAAAACAAGATACAGAAACAGGAAATAAAACACAGGGGGATGCCACATTTAATGGAGCTACCTTTGCGATTAAAGATACAAGTGGAAATGTTCTTGAAACGATTACAACAAATGGAGCAAAAGCTAAATCTAAAAAGTATCCAGTTGGAACAACATTTAGTGTTTGTGAAGTTGCATCTCCTGAAGGCTACTTAAAGAATGATTCTTGTAATAGTGTCACTTTAAAAGATTCTGGAGATTCCACTCCTTCTACCTTTGGTACAACCATCAAAGACCAAATCATTAAAGGACGTATCGAAATAGCGAAAAGCATTGATAAAAACAAATACGGTTTATTCCAGTCTAATGTTCAAAAGCCTGGTAAAGGATTTAAATTTGATATTATCTTAAAATCTACAGGTAAAGTTGTATCCACATTAGAAACTGATGAAGATGGACGTGCTATCAGTGATTACCTTCCTTATGGAACATATATCGTTAAAGAACAGTCAACTACAGGTTACGATACATTAAAGCCATTTGAAGTGAAGATTGATCAAAACAATAAAACATACTTTTATAACATCTATAACGATACAATCAAAGCCGGATTAACAATCTACAAGACGGACTCTGAAACAGGTAAACGTATTCCTGCTGCAGGAGTTGAATTCAAGATCAAAGATGCCGATGGTAACTTTGTTACACAGGAAGTAACCTATCCAAAGAAACATACAACCGATGTATTTAAAACGGATGAAGATGGTTCTGTACATTTACCTTCTCCACTTAAATTTGGTGAATACAAATTAGTCGAAATCAAAGCACCTTATGGCTATGTTTTAAAAGATACAGAAATCCCAGTCAATGTAGATGGTTCTTCTACAGAAATCTTCATGAACTTTGACAACAAAACACAAAAGGGTCAGGTCTATGTGGAAAAGTCTGGTGAAATGTTAAGTTGTGCTAAAGAAGAAAAAACAAACTATGGCACTTTATATACACCGGAATACAAAGAACAATATCTTTCTGGTGTTACGTATGAAATTACAGCTCGTGAAGATATTGTAACTCCTGAAGGAACAGTCTGGTTTAATAAAGGTGATGTTGTAGATACCTTTACTACAGGTGATGGTATTACTACTTCTTCCTTATTACAGTTAGGTAAATATACAATCAAGGAAACAGCTACACAAACAGGTTATGTACTTGATCAAAACAGTTATGATTTTGATATTGAATATGCAGGTCAAATGATTGATGTTGTTGAAATCAAACAGGCTTATGTCAATGAAAGACAAAAGTTGAATTTAGATATCAACAAGACTTTTGAAGAAGAGGATAAAGATGCCTATAAAAATGTTGTATTTGGAGTCTATTCTAAAAATGACATTACTTTAAATGATGAAGTATTGATTCCAAGTGATGGATTAGTTGGAATTTTAAGATTGAATAAAAATGGAAAGAATAACGAACAGTTGGATCTTCCTGTTGGAGAATACTATGTTAAAGAACTGGAAACCAATGTTGCCTACAAATTAGATGAAGAAAATCATGATTTTACATTCAGCTATGATGAAGATACGACAAAACCAACTGTGACTGTATCCATGGATCTTTACAATGAAAAACGTCGTTTAGAATTGGAAGTCAATAAAGTAGATAAAGAACATCATGATCATTTCTTAAATGGTGCGATTTTTGAAGTATATGACAAAACAACGGGTGAATTTGTGGAAAAGCTATGTTCTGGTAATTTGATGATTACTGGTAATGATGCCAATGAAGAATATGAAATTTCAAAAGATGAAGATTTTGAAAAAGTCATTAAAACAGTTAAAACTGATGAAAATAAACAGATTCTTTTAGACTTAGATGATGGTACTTACTATTCTAGAAAAGTTGGGGATGACAAGGTTAGTAAACATATCATCAAAGATGGAAAAGCAATATTAGCGGATGCCATTTATGGTCATGAATATGAATTTAAAGAAATCAAAGCACCTACTTCTTATCAGTTAGCTGATAAATCAAAAGCTTACAAAGTAGAAGCCGATAAAGAAACAGATACAGTTATTTATTATTTTGAAAATGAACGTATCATTGTTCCAAATACAGGGGTATAAATAGTATGAAACATAAGAAAATAAAAACTGCAGTCCTTGCGATTACAACAATTGCAGCACTGGGTGGAATTCTCTATAGTCAGTTTGGAACAAAGAAATCTTATGATTATTCAGACTACTATGTAGAAACCAAACCAACTAAAAACAATTCAAGTGACAAGGAAGCTTCTGAAAAGGAGCTTTCTTTGTCTTTATTAAAACAAACCAACAAAGATATTGTCGGAATTCTAGTATTTGATGATCGAATCATTTATGAACCGATTGTACAGGCACCAGATAATGATTTTTATGTACGAAGAAATATTGAAAAACAATATGCCAATGCAGGCATTCCCTTTATGTCTGCGGATGGTAATATTGATTCACAAAATGTTGTGATCTATGGTCATTCATCAAAGTGGAGCAATATTATCTTTACTCCCCTTATGAGTTATATCGATTCAACCTATTATGATAAACACCCTACTTTTGAATTTATTACAGAAAATGAAACAAGAACTTACAAGATTTTTGATGTGATGAACATTGATCTAAACAACCTAAATGATTCTTTGGAATTTACACAAACAGCTTGGGATACAACCAATGAATTCAATTCCTTTATTTCTGATTCCATCAATCGTGGTTTCTATAAAACAAGTGAAACCGCATCTTATGATGATAAGTTAATGACACTTGTTACTTGTGATACGCGGGATAACAACAAAAGAATTGTAGTACTTGCAAAGCAAATAGATGCAAAGTCATAAATTCATGAAAAGTTAACGAAGTTATGATATTTTAAAATTAGATAATTAACATATTAGTAGGAGATGAATTTACTGATGACAAATTATACTTTTTATTATGATGAATCTGAACATAGCCGGAAAATTAATTATCAAACAATAACAGCTTCTAATTATTATGATAATTTCGTTACTATGATTGTTGGTTGGAATCCAGATAAGAATGAGATTCTACAGAAATACCTAGCCTTTGAAAATAAGTATGCAGATAGAAAAAATAAGAATGGTGAAATTAAAAGCACAATGTTTAAACAAAAACAACTCGAATATGGATTTGCATCTCTAAACAAACCAAATATCATGTTTTTAAATGATTTTCTATCACTGTTTGATGAAAACACTCATATTTATTTTTCTGTTTGTAGCAAGATTGAATATCTTATATTGCAACTATTTAAGGAATATGAAAACAACATTTTTTATAATGCAGATTTTATAAAGTACAGTGTTACAAAAACTTTGATTAAGTATCATCCTCAAAAAATTATCAAATGCATTTATGAATCACCGGATGATTTTATTGATGAATTAAAAAAATTTTTACTTAATCGGATTGAATATAATAAATCACAACCAGAATTAAAAAAAACAGAAACAGAGGCATTTATAGATGCTATAGCTATATTGAATACAATTTCTAAGGCACCAAATATTAATTGGAATTATCATATGGCTTTTGATGGATTTAAAAAGTACTTGCAAGAAAAAAAGATTGAAAACTATAATTTGATTCTTGATAAAGAAGGAAGAGAAAATGAAATAAGTAAAACTTTGCAATCCGCAATTGATGTAGGTTTGAAAAATGTCAAAGAACTTGATTCTAAAAACCATCCTGGTCTTCGTATTGCAGATATGTTAGCTGGAATCATCTCAAAATTATTAAAAAGTATTGCAACTGCATTGCAATATAATTCTTTTGATGATGGAATTAACAAGAAAGTCTTGAGTCATAAGTGGTTTGAATTAGATGAAGATCAATTAATTCTATATAAAAAAATCTTTAATCTAATTT
>OJOI01001193.1_pt1 | contig 15194 bp, 17 predicted proteins | sample 1598061 | NCBI WGS metagenome assembly OJOI01 (sample SAMN01915224, study PRJEB22387) | human gut metagenome | isolation source: stool | host: Homo sapiens | place: USA
CATTGAAAATAAGAGTAATGGTAAAAACATCACTACAATATAAATATTATGAATAGAATAAGAAGCAGTGATTATCAAATAAAGTAATACAATCAAAATCTTATAAGTGGGATGAATGGCAGAAAGAATGGTTGTACGTTTAGAAAGTGCATCAATTTGATGCACTCTCTTAATGGCTTTCTGTATGTTTTTCATGATAACGATGAATGAGCATATAGAGTCCTATGACAACTAAGACTCCAACGATTCCTGCAAACATCCCACCTAAGATTGATTCATGTCCTGCAATATTATAGTCAGGTAATAATGCAGTGAGTTCCTGAACACGCGAAGACAAAGAATAAATAGCCCCTTTATGTTGTAGTTCTGTAGAACCAGTTAACTGTAAAATAGACCATTCTAATCCATCAGGGAAAGCACTAGCGAATATTGATAAGATTCCAGCCACTGCGACAGAGAGACCACCAAATAGTACAAGAAGCTTCTTTTTAGATGTTTTTGCTAGTTTAGTTGTATGCCCCTGCCAGATGAGTTCTGGACGTGCTTCATAAATAAATGATAGAACTAAGCCTGTAATAATACCTTCTACCGCACCTATCGCAAGATGAATAGGCTGCATCACACCAATGAATAAGTTCCATGGGAGTGCTGTAATACCTGATAATTCTGTTTCTACAACTACTGAGAAGGCACCTAATTGTAAAGAGATAATAGAACCTAAGATAGAGGCAATCATTAAGTTCTTCTTAGATAATTTTTTACTGATTATTGGCTTAAATATCAACATCGAAGAGATAAAGCATCCATAAAATGCCATATTCCATATATTACATCCTAGGGCAAGTAACCCACCATCCGCAAAAAGCAGACATTGTATTGCCAGTATACCTACCATCGTTAAAAAGCCTGCATAAGGACCAAGTAGTGCTGTTAACATGAGTCCTCCTGTTAAGTGTCCTGAAGAACCTGTTCCTGGGATAGTGAAATTGATCATCTGGGTTGCAAAGACAAAGGCACCCATAACACCCATCATTGGGAGTTTCTGTGGATCATTTTCTTCTTCTAGTTTTTTAATTGAATAAATAGTCATTGCACCTGATGCCAGATACATCGTTGTCGCAACAGCAGGTGAGACTAAGGCGTCAGCCATATGCATATTATTTTTCCTCCAGTTTAATATCTTGACTACCACTTCTAAATCCTTCTAGATCAAGAGTTACATAGTCATATCCTAATTCTTTAATAAATAAGACAATCTCTTGACGTTTATCCATACATTTCATAAAAGCATCCTGGTCAATTTCTAAACGTACTATGTCATTATGTATTCTTGCGCGTACATTATAGAAACCACATGCATGAAGATAATCTTCAATCTTTTCTACTTTACGCATTGCCTCATAATTAAGTAATGTATGATAAGGAAATCTTGTCGCAAGACATGGTGAAGAAGGCTTATTAGCCGCTTTTAAACCATAAGTAGCAGCCAATTCTCTAATTTCTTTTTTAGTCATATTAGCCTCTAAAAGTGGACTATGTAATCCTAATTCTTGAATTGCTTTGATACCAGGGCGATATTGTTTTAAATCATCGGCGTTTGTACCTTCAAGAATAGTAGAAACACCTAAACTATGTGCAAGTTCCTTCACTTTAGTAAACATATACTTCTTACATAAATAACAACGATCTACAGGATTATTCTCTATTCCTGCACCTTCTAATTCATCTACATGAATCACTTTATGAATAGCCCCTAATTCTTCAGCTATTCGCTTGGCTTCATCCGCCTCCATCACAGGATGAAGCGCTGTTTGAATAGTAACAGCATAGACATGCGTATGATATCTATTTGATGCTTCAACTGCCATTTTTAATAAGAGTGTACTATCTACGCCACCAGAAAAAGCAATCATGACATCCTCATGAACATACTCATCAATGATGGCGGCTAAATTCATAATAACTCCTTTCCAGCAATTGATAAACATCAATAATAGATAAATTATGTTTTTCACTTAATAACTTCGCACTTTCATATTCAGGATACGCTCTTTTCTCTCCATCTATATCTACCACCTTAAATACAGCATCACCAAGAGGAGTAGAAATTGTTTCAAAAGTTCTTTGAAGAACTGTACGTTCCATGTAAGTACGTCTAATGCCGATAGTGCTTGTTTCTTTAAAAATGATTGTTTCTAATTCTTTTCTTTTTTCTTCATCACATAATACATTGAGTAAGTAAGCAGGTCTGTTCTTTTTCATCATTACGGGAATATAATGAACATCTTTAGCACCATGAGACATTAACAACTCCATCACATGACCTAATACTTCTCCTGTACTATCATCAATATTTGTTTCTAGCTTACATACCTTATTGGTGCCTGGGATCTGTTTCAATCAACATTGCACGAAGTAAGCTTGGTCTTTCATAAGCACGTTTTCCTGCTCCTACACCTGTTTTCTTAATAGTAAATGTTTCAGGCAATACAGTATCTGTTACTATAGCAGAGGCAATGGCAGCACCTGTAGGAGTCACTAATTCACCTTTGATAGTATCAATATGAATAGGTAAATGATGAGTAGTCACTATGTTATTCACTGCTGGGACAGGAATAGGAAGGGTTCCATGGGCACAATGTACAGTACCTGTTCCTTCATAAATAACCGGAATATAGACTTCATCAATCCCTAAATCATCAAAACATACCGCTGCAGAAATAATATCTACAATAGAATCCACAGCACCTACTTCATGAAAATGTACTTCATCTATAGTTGTACCATGGGCTTTTGCTTCTGCTTCACCTAAAATGGTAAAGATCTTTTTAGCCAATTCTTTAGCATGATCTGTCATTTGTGCATGATCAATGATATGTAAAATTTCATACAAGTGACGATGTTCATGATGATGGTGATGTTCATGATGTGTATGTTCACCATATAAGTAGTTCATATCGTGATCATGATTATCATGATCCAAAATAACATTAAAATCACAGACATCAAGTCCTGATTTATTGACTCTTGTGATTTCAGTTTTAAAACCAGTAAGAGATAATGATGAAAGAACTTCTTCTAATACTTCTTTTGAAGCCCCTAAATCAAGTAAGCTTGCGACAAACATATCTCCACTTATTCCAGAATAACATTCTAAATATAATTGATTCATTTTGATTCTCCCGTTCTATTAATCTGAGTTGCAATATAACCTGCACCATAGCCATTATCAATATTCACTACTGCAATACCATTGGCACAGGAATTAATCATTGTAAGTAAAGCACTGACACCATGAAAGCTGGCTCCATAACCCACTGATGTAGGTACTGCAATAACAGGACAATCTACTAGGCCGCCAATAACACTTGCAAGAGCTCCTTCCATTCCTGCCACCGCAATAATACATCGTGCTGATTGCAGGATATCTAATTTAGATAATAAGCGATGAATACCACTCACACCTACATCATACAAACGTTCTACATGACTGCCAAAGAATTCAGCTGTCTGTGCTGCTTCTTCAGCCACATTAAGATCTGCTGTACCAGCACTACATACAACAATCTTCCCTTTATGTTCCTTTTCTTTTTCTATCTTAATAATATGTGATAATGGATCATATTCTAGTTCAGGAAATTCATCCTTTAAGAGTTCATATTGATGTATTGAGGCTCTAGTCCCAAATACTTCTCCCTGCACCTCATAAAGTCTTCTCACAATACCAACTAAGTGATCATCTGCTTTTCCCTGGCAATAAATCACTTCCTGAAAACCTGAACGTATTTCTCTATTTGTATCTAATTTCGCATAGCCTAATTCTTCAAAAGCTGATTTCTTAAAGAATTGTTCGGCTTCTTCTATAGATAGTTCTCCTGTTTTTACTTTTTCTAGTATTTCTTTTGTTTCCATACAATCACCACCTTTATTAGGGTAACATTAAACCCTAGTTTAGTGTCAAATGTTTTGTATATTCATTATACAATGAGAAAAAAATAGTTCACAAGAAAACTTGTAAACTATCACTTTTCTAATAATTATTTTAAGAATGAATGATCTACTTCTCTCTATCACATATAATCATTTTCACAATACCAGGTACTGCCGCATATAATACTCCAGCCACCGGCCATATAATCCATGTGAACTTCCAGTTATTTGTCCAGAAACTCCATCCAAGATATATCGCGACTATCAAACACCAATAAGCACCCGAAAAAGCATCTGTCTTCTTTTTCAAATGTTTCTCTTCTATTGTATATTCCCCTTCCTGCAATAAAGTATCATAGCTAGACTTGATCATACCTGCACGAATAAGAATATTGACACCAATAGAAACAATAATAAGTAATAGACCTACAGATATACCACTCATATAATCTTCTACTTCCATTACACCTGCCATTATAGTAGGAATGACAGAAAGAATACAAAGTACTACTCCTATCGCAATATTCCTTGTAAATGTTGATTCATATTGTTTTCTTCTTTCACGTACCATTCCTGGTACACCATATTCTGTCTCAAAGATTTCTTTTTCTAAATGCTGCATATGAGATTCTCGTAATCCATAATTCACAAATAGATAGACAGCTATTGCGACTAATACAAGAAGTAGTACTAAACTAAAACCTATAAGTATATGATCTTCTGTCATTGTACCTAATACTATAAGAGGTACAGGACTTAATATGCATAGACTTGTCGCATTGGCGACTATTCTTGAACCTTTACTTTTCATATCTAAATATTGATTGGCTTCTTCCATACTTACCTTGATTGTATTAGTTTCTGTATATTCATTGAGTGGTTCTTCTTCTATTTCATCTTTCAATAAGTAGTCTGTAGTGACACCAAACAGTTCAGACATCTGAAGTATTCTTTTTAGGTCTGGTATAGATCCTGCACTTTCCCATTTTGAAACAGCCTGCCTAGAGACACCTAACTTACTTGCAAGTTCTTCCTGTGACCATCCATTCTTTTTTCTTTCTTCTATAATCTTATCAGCAAGAATCATATTCTTCTCCTCCTTACATACCAAATATACCAATTATGATAGTTTCCTTCTACCAATTCAGGATGAAAATATGTCAACTGGTGGTTGCAGGAGTTAAATATTTTATAAACTACAACATAATATGAATCCAATTATACCTATTACAACAAATAGAAGACCTATACCTGCTGATTTCTTTCTTTTGTTTATCAAAGTTCTTTGATGTTCATCTATATTCTTTAATGGATATTTTCTTCTTCTAAGTAAATAGAATAATAATCCATTTGAGTTATTTCCATTTATTGCAAGTAAACCCCATAATCTAGGATGTTTAAGTCCTCGCGCTGAAGCATCTAATACAATCAACTTACATATTTGATATGTTGTTTCCATAGTTCCTACAAGAGTAATTGCCATACATATCACAAATAATATATTATTCATAGAATCCTCCTTATATACACTTAATAATTTGATACAACAATAATGATGAACTTACTACAGCTAAGCAGAATACAACAACTAGATAATACTTACTATCTGGCAAGAACATGCCTAATGTAATTAATAGAATCACAACAAATATATTCAATAATATTGCGCCTATCAATTGTTTACTGCTTCTTACTATATTTGTGCTTTCTTCTAGATGTTCGATCATTCTTTCATCTCCCTTTATAAGTTCATCAAGAGTAATAGAATAGAGATTACTTAGTTCTATAATGTTTATAATATCAGGATAAGACTTCTCATTTTCCCAATTAGAGATTGTCTGTCTTGAAACATTTATTTTTTCTGACACCATTTCTTGGGTAAGATGAGATTTGATACGTGCTTCTTTTAATTGTTTGCCTATTTCCATATCTTTACACTCCCTTTCGGGATTATCTTGTCATATAACTACTTTTATGTCTATCAAATATATTTGACATAGATAATTTATAGTGATAAACACAAAAAAAAGACAACCATTAAGTTGTCTTTCAGTGCGAAATTTTCTCAATCATCCTATTAATTTTGGGATTTAATTAAAGATTCATATACAGTTCCTTTACTGTCTTCTAAAGCTTTATTCTTATATTCCTTGCTTTTTGATTCATTACCCATATTCTTGTAGATAACTGATAATAAGAATTCAAGATAGGGAGTATCTTCATTGTTTTTAGTATATTCTACATCTTCTAGATCAGATTTTAATTCATCATAATACTTAATTCCACCACTAATCAAAGTATCATTAACCATATCCATCTGTCTATATAGGGCATGATCATTTGTAGTGCTAACCATTTCCAACAAACGATCAATCATAGATGCATTCTTCTTATCTACATATATATAGAATACTGATTTTGCAAGAGCAGACTTCTGCTTAGAATTCATAGGAACATGATCCATTATATTGTTTACTTGAGTATCTATTTGTTTGTCATCTTTTAATTTTAGATAAGCATTTAAAAGTAAATATTCCCTATTAAATGGAGGAATACATATCTTAGCTAGTTGAGTTGCCATTAAGTCTTTTATTGCCTTAATATCATTGTTATGGAGTAATGTTAGATAATTTTTTAGGAGTTTCTTTCTGATGATTACTGGAATAGTACCAATAATAGCAATCACTATAGCGACAATTAACATAGCATTCATACTTTTATGCCCCTTTCTCAATCAACTTTATAATATCATTTAATTCATTAATAATTATATCTGCCTGGCTCTGATCTAAGCCAAACTTATCATCTTTTAAAGCCAACACCTTAATACCAGCTCTATTTGCAGCTAATATTCCTTTAGATGAATCCTCAATAATAATAGCTTCATCTTTATTCACATTCAATTCTTTGATTGTATGTAAATATATTTCTGGATTTGGTTTACTTTCTTTGAATTGATCACCACTTACTATAAGTGAGAAATACTTTCTTAAACCAGCCTGATTTAATGCAGTATTAATAGTAGATAAACTAGAAGAGGACGCTAACGCTATTTTATAATGTTTACTTAAGTGTTCTAAAACGGGATAGATCTGCGGTCTAACTACTGCTTTATAATCACATTCAAATGAACGAAAATATTCTTGAAGCATATTTTTAAATGTCATGAAATCAGTTTTTTCATTCCACATTGCATATGCTTGTTCATAATATAATTTATTATCAATACCAATGAGAGGAATACAATCACTTACTTGTATTTCTATATCATGCTGTTTAAAAAATCTTATCAAATCATTTATATACATGGTTTCACTATCAAAGATCACACCATCCATATCAAAAATAACAGTTTTAATCGTCTCCATCATAATTCACAAAATTCTCCGTTTTTGCAGCAGCAATAGCCTTAAATTCTTTTAATAATGGATGTTGATAAATAGAGTGTAAGTCATTTGAAACAATAAAGCTTAATAATTGTACAAATGGTAGATATACAAGTGGACATAATTCACTTGAAACAGTATCACTCAAACTTAAAACATGATCATCACTTGATAATTGAGGATTGTTTGAAATTAAATAAGCTCGATTGCTGACTTTTCGCGTAGCCTTATATACTTGTTCTACGCGTCGACTTGCACTATCGTTTCCATCAAAGAAAATCACATTGTATTGTGGTGTTAATTGAAGGTTTGGTCCATGAATATACTCTTCAATTTCATAGCAGCAACTTGGAATATGAATGGTTTCACCCATTTTTAATGCACTTTCAAGTGCTGTTCCATAATTGGCACCCGCTCCACAACTGTAAACCCAGGACATAGATGTGAAATTCTTATAATGTCGCTGAATAAAGTTTGTAGCCTGATCAATCATTTCTTCATTTAAATCAGCTGCTTTCTTTAATTCATCCAAATATTCAGTCTTTCCAGAATATGCAATTGCGAATAAATCTAAGAATAGCGCAAGTGAAGAAACACCTTTTGTGACATAGCCAACTAATTCTTCGCCCACACCATATTCAATCACAACATCCGCAACATCTTTTACATCGCTGTTTTTATTTCCTGTTAAACAAATAGCTTTACATTCTTTTTTCTTAATGATTTTTAATGCTTCGATTGCATTTGTACTTAAACCACTCTGTGTAACCACTAAAACTAAGTCGTTCTCTTTAATATCATTTTCATAGTACGTAAATGTATAAGGAGTAATGATTCTAACTTCTAAACCACTTACTTTTTCCACAAAACTTCTAGCACAATAGCAAGCATTATGACTTGATCCAGAAGCAACAAGTAAAATACGTTTGATTTCTTTTTGTTGCACTTCCTGCATCAATGGATCAACTAGTGTAGTATACTGTTCAATATTTGTTCTTAATACGTCTGGTGTTTCTTTAACATAATCAAGCATTGTTAGTTTTTTCATAATATACCCCCAATTAAGGCATAAAAGGTGGAATAAATCCACCCTTTATATTTTAGTATTCTAATCTTCTGTAGTAACGACGGATTTCCATAGGGTGACGAGTTTCGATTTCCATGTGAACGTCGATTCTGTTGTTTACAGCATGCATTACGTGATGAGATAAGTGTTTACGATATTTTTCACTAATTCCCTTTAATTCGTAATCTTTAGTGTCAATGATTGTGTAGTTTGCACAAATTCTTGGAATAAAGTTAGCTACACGTTCAGATAATGGACGCTGAGCATCTTCACCAATATAGATTGTAACTGGAGTTTCTTTAGTTACGATTTCAAACATACCATGGAAGAATTCATTTGATGTGATTGATTTAGTTTTTAACCATAACTGTTCTTCCCAATAGCACATTGCATATGAGTAAGTAGCACCCCACTGGTTTCCAGCACCTACAAAATAGTGCATTTCATCATTCCAGTGTTTTTTAGCGAATTCAATAGCGAATGGTTCAGCTTTCTTTTCAACTTCTACTAAATCTTCTGCTAAGTATTTATCAAATTCAGCATACATATCATCGTAGTCTTCGAATTCACCATTGTTGAACATGAAACGGTCAGCAACCATGAAGAACTTTAACTGTTCGTTCATTGGGTAAGAGATCTTGTAGTCTCCTAAATCTAATAAGATAGCTTCTTTAGCATCAACAAATGAGATAACTGTAGCGCCAACTTCTGCTTTGATTTTTTTGATAGCATCCACTACTTCTTTAGTGTTTCCAGTTACAGAAGAGATAATAACAACTGTATCTTTAGTAATACGTTTGTTTCCTGTAGTTAAGTATTCAGCAGCATTTTCTGCCCAAGTTTCAATAGCACTCATTTCTTTCATGTGTACTGTAGCCTGCATAGCACTTGCCCAAGTACCACCAACACCTAACCAGCAGATGTTTGAATATCCATGTTCGCAGATTTCATCAACGATTTCGTTGATCTGAGGGCGTAAAGCTAATGCGCCATTTACGCTATCGATTTTTTCCTGTTCATTAAATTTAATCATTTCCATTTTCTTTTCCTCCGTTTTTTTTAAAAAATTTATTAACAACCTAAAATACCAAAGAATGCTCCGACTAATCCGATCACAACGCAGATTAACAATAATGTAGTTGTCTTAACATTTTTCTTTTTCAATAAGTAGTAAACTAGTAATGTGAATAATAATGGCATTAAACCAGGCATGATATTATTGAATACAGAATTCAATGTAGTTGCTTCATTACCAGAACCAAACTTCAATGGGAAACTGATTGATACGTTTTCAGCAGTCATACCACCAACAACCATCAATCCTAAAACACTTGCTGCATAAGTAAGTTTTGACATTAATCCATTCTGCTGGATCTTAGCCAAGAATCCACTACCTAATTTATAACCAGCATTCATTAAATAATAACGTAATCCCTGAGCTGGAAGGTTGAAGATTAATAAGAATAAGATAGGTCCTAAGATATTTCCTTGATTTGCTAGAGATAAACCAACACCAGTAGCGATAATACGTAATGTTCCCCAGATGAATGAATCACCAATACCTGCTAAAGGTCCCATTAATGAAACCTTTACATTGTTGATACTTTCTGTATCAAATTCAGGATCATTTGCGTTACTTTCTTCCATAGCAGCACTAATACCTAAGATTAATGTTGCCAATTGTGGAGTTGTGTTGAAGAATTCTAAGTGACGCTTCATAGCTGCAACTTGATCTTCTTTATTTGGATACAACTTTTTGATAACTGGTAACATACTATAGCAGTATGACATATTCATCTGTCTTTCATAGTTCCAAGACCATTCCAAACCGAATGAACGCCAGAATACTTGATTTAACTCTTTTTTAGTTAATTTATTAGAAGTCGTCATCTTCATCTACTCCTCCTTCTGTTGCTGTTTGAGCTGAATTACTACGTAACTGAGTTAATACGATAGCAATGATAACTCCAAAAATTGCGATTGCTGTTACTGGAATCTTTAAGTATACGCTTAATGCGAATCCTAAGAAGAAGAAACATGCAACTTCTTTGTCCATAATCATCATTAATAATAAACCGAACCCAATTGCAGGTAATAATCCCATTGTGATCTGTAAACCATTTGAAATCCATTTAGGAATGACATTTAATAAAGCCTGTACAGCTGGTCCACCAGCATAGTAACCACATCCTACAATCACACCGATAATTAAGTTAACACCGAAGAATCCACCTAATAAGTGCATTCTAGCAACTCCAGCCATATTTCCTTCAGCTGCATATTTATCTGCTTTATGAACAAATGGAGGTAAGATGAATACCATTCCAACGTTCTTTGCAATTAATACTAATGAAGCAACTGGTAAACCTACAGTCAATGCAGTTTCTGGTCCAGCTCCTGTTGTAATTGTGAAAGCTGTTCCTAATACAGTTCCTGAAATCATTTCAGGTGGAATACTAGCACCGATTGAGAAAGCTCCCATAAATGCTAATTCTAATGTTGCACCTAAAGTAACACCTGTTTGTACATCACCAAGTACAATACCTGTTAAAGTACCCATAACCAATGGTCTTGACAACAAACTTGTACCGAACAAATACTCAGCATTTCCAAGCATTGCTACCAAGCCAAGTAAAATTGCTTGTAGTAACATATTTCTCCTCCTATAAAACTTTTTCTACATTTACTGGATTATCTTCTGGAACCATCTGAATTGTTACATCCACGCCTGATTCACATAATCCTTTTAAAATTGTTTCTTCTGCTGGTGTAATATTCATTGCTTTTGAAATATTACGAGTTTCAGCAGTTGCCTTAGTACCACCAAGATTTAACTTTTTGATGTTGCATTCTTTACACAATCTTTCAGCATCCTTAATAGATTCAACTACAGTTAATAATTTATATTTGTCTGTAACACCACTGTTGATTGCTTTTACTGCATCATCCATACTTTTGATAACTAATTTAACACCACTTGGTTTTGCCATCTTGATTGAAGTTTTTCTTAAATCATCTTTCATAACTGCATCGCATGCAATTAAGATACAATCTGCTTCAACTGCATTTTTCCAAGAAAAAGCAACTTGACCATGTAACAATCTGTGATCCACTCTTAATAATTTAATCATTTTCTTCTCCTCCTATTAGAAATCTTCATCATCTTCGCTTGTTATTCCATTCATAACAGTCATTCCATCTTTAGCTGCTTCGATTAAATCGTTCGCTTCTGCTAATTCAAGTTTTCCGTTCAAGCCTTTCATTACTGCATCTAATACTAATCCCATGTTCATTCCTGAGAAGACCATTACATTATCTAATACTGCAAGTTTAGATAAAGCTGTGTGAACACTTCCACCTTTGATATCACACAAGATTAAGATTTGTTCATCACTCTCTTTTGCTTCTTTCAAAACTTCTTGATAAAAGTCTTCAGGATTTTGTCCAGGAAGCAAGCTATATGTTTCTATATCCTTAGCTAAATCTCCAACAATCATAGAAACTGAATCTTTCATCCCTTTAGATAATCCTCCGTGTGATGCAAGTATGATTTTTGCCATATTCTCTGCACTCCTTTCTTTTCGTTTTAGTTCATGCAAGCTTTGAGCTAGTTTGTAGATCTTTACGCTTAATTCGTAGAACTAACTTCCACTTATACCCAAGCAAGCTTCGTGCCAGTTTACAGATCTTTACGCTTAATCTGCATAACTAACTTCCACTTATACTCAAGCAAGCTTCGTGCCAGTTTATAAATTAACTACGCTTAATCTGCATAACTAACTTCCACTTATACTCAAGCAAGCTTCATGCCAGTTTACAGATCTTTACGCTTAATCTGCATAACTAACTTCCACTTTTAAGCAAGCAAAAAGTGTGCCAATTAATAGCACACTAATCATTAATAATATAGTTGTATATATATTCTATTTCTTCATCTGGAATCTCAACATTGTAGTATGTTTTAACTTCTTTCATTGAGATATTTACTTGATCTATAAACTCTTGATGCTTTTCTTTAAAGTCTTGATCAGTAAAGTTTGAAATAGCTTGTCTTGTAACTAATCTTTCTACAAGACAACAGATATGAACATATAATCCAAAGCATGTTCTATTCTTAAATCTCTTATGTAAGATATTCTGTAGATGATCAATTGCTTTCGCTACATGTTTTAGTAGTTTATCTGGATTTAATATAGTTAAGTTATTCATAACATTGGATAATGTGAAATTACGTAAGATATTCTTTTCGAATACCTCCATCTGAGCTTGAGTCATATACTTTCCAAAATATACTTCTATCGCATTCTGACCCTCATTAATAATCAATTCCTGTATACCTATATATTTCATAGATTCAATATTTGGATCAAGTGTTCCAATGACACATACAACCTCATAATCATTCATTAACTGATCATAGACCTGTTTACGTATTAAAGCAGGATAATCATAAGTAATAATCTTTAAATTAGAATCTTCAGGTAAAGAATTGAATAAGATTTCTTTGATCTTATTCGCTGTACCAACTCCTGATGCACAAGAACAGATTACAATAGGGTCTTTCTTTTTCTTAAGTTCTATATGCGTTTTATAGATGTTTTCCTTAAGAATAGAATCAATTACTTCAGTCACTGTTTTATTGAGTTTAATTCCCTGTCCTATTTCTAACGCACATTTAGTATTAATATTGTTTACTAAGGCAATATCTGCATTACTTGTATCTAATCCCTGATATATTTCTTCAAGAGAACCCATATCAACTAATAAATAAAGTTTTGAGATATTACCAACATGTGCAATGTAATCATTAATCTTTCTTGTAATAGTTTGTACATCCACATCTAATGGCATATCAATCGCATCAAATATATAACTATTCAACATTCTATTGGCTGCTTCCGCAATAGAACTTGCAGTTGAATAACCATGCGCAATAATAACCGCAATTGTGAGATCTTCACCAGAATGTGCAAAATACTTAATCATACAAATACAGATAATACATTCTACAAACTCATCAATATCCTGGTTCATATTATTCTTTAAGTAATGAGAAACTTCCTGTCCTATTTCATATTCACGATGAAATTCAAGTTTTAAATATTTCTTCAAGTTTTTTACTTCATCATAATTCTCATTGATCCAGTTATTTGTGAGATATGTATTCTTAGAGAATTCTGAGACATATGTCGCAAGTGCAATCAACTCATTATGTGAAGTCCTAAAGCCGTAATGTTCAGTGATATTATTAAATATCTTTTCGAGATAGTTTGTAAGATAATCAATTGAATCTGCACGATTATCATTAAATATAAGCTTCTCAAAATATCTATCTACAGTATTCTGTGCATTTACTGCAAATGACTGATCTCTTTTAAGATTAATTAATGATTGATAAAAATCTTTAATGATCCCCTGATCTGATACAGGAAGAAGTGTATTAAGAGATACAAGCTTATGCTTCTTCATAATCATAGAGGAAACATCTATACTATTTCTAATACTGTCAGGCAAATCATACGCATGTATTTCTAATGTATCTGAATTACTTTTATATAATGCACTCACACAGCTTGCCTGAATAGTATTAGTCAGTTCACCAATATTACCTACAAATGTGTGATTCAGTAACAACTCATAAACGTTAGATGAAATAAGAATTGTTTTGTTCACACGTTTCTCTTCGTTCTTCAAAAAGCTATACATGAGTTCTAGCTTTTCATTTTCTCCTCTTTGGGCAAGAGATGGAATTGTAAGAATAACTGGAATACGTCTGAGGAATGTTTTTAATAATGCTTTTTGTGGCACTTCTGTTGTCGCAAATATAATTCTACATTTAGATTTATACCACTTATTATTATCACCTACTAAGTGATAGATTCCCTGGTCCATATAAAGGAATAATTTTTCCTGACATTCAGCATTTAAACAATGCACTTCGTCTAAGAATAATACTCCACCATCCGCAAAATGTAATAAACCTAAGTTATCACTATCTGCACCTGTAAAAGCACCTTTTTTATAGCCAAACAGATTTGCTGTGAGTAGCTCTGGGTTATTGGCATACTCTGAACAGTTCACCTGTACAAAATTCTTAGATGCATCAATTAAGCCTGTGTCTACACAATATTCATACGTAAGTTTAGCCATAAATGATTTACCCGTACCAGTTGGTCCATAAAACAACATAGGTAATCCTACTGGTGGGTAAGATACTGTTGCCTTAATCTTCTCTACAATCTGATACATGCTTTCATTAGACCCAATAAGCTTTTCAAAGTTCTTTAATTCTGTCTGATTGTTTAATTCAGCTTCCAATTCATCTAATGATTTGTATTCATCTGATGAGAGCTTCTTCTTATACTTACTTTCAAGAGAACCTCTTGAAAGATATAAAACAGGGCTTGTTTTGATTTTAATAAGCTTCTTGTCATTAAATAGTTCATTTAATAATCTCGTCACTTGATTTCTACTTAGTTTTAATTCTTTTGATAATTGGATGGATTGACATTCTTCATATGAATTTTGATCCATTCTTCCATTAATCAACAACATTATTTTGTCTTCCAATGAAATCACCTCATCACTCATGATAAAACAAATAAAACTTGTGCGCAACAATAGTTATTCGCTATACTTTTCTAATAAATATCCATACATTAATTGGCACGAATTTTGCTATATAATAGTGAGGGGTGATGAATATGAAACAAAAAATGCAATATATTCAAACATTAAAACAAACATTAAAATTAAATTTGAATACCCACAAACCACAGGTTAGTGAAAATTAAATTTCATAAGCACCGATT
>OJOI01001196.1_pt1 | contig 15180 bp, 9 predicted proteins | sample 1598061 | NCBI WGS metagenome assembly OJOI01 (sample SAMN01915224, study PRJEB22387) | human gut metagenome | isolation source: stool | host: Homo sapiens | place: USA
AGCGTGGAAGGCCCAGAAAGAACTCTATATAGTCCTATTGGTTGGGAAAGTATTATTTAATATTAAAAAGCAATGCCTAGGGGGATTGGCATTGCTTTTAGTTTTAATATACTTTCAAATAGAATCAACTATGCATTTAAAGAGTTACGGAAAGGTTCAGCTTTAGCACGAAGCTTAACGAACTCAGCTTCAATCTTCTCTTCACGCTCCAAAGCCTTATCCTTCTTAGCTTTTTCAGCTAATTCGGCCTGGTGTCTTTGCTCTTCAGTCATAGCATCTAACTTGGCTTTAGCTTTAGCATCAGCTTTGGCCTTCTTTTCTGCCTTCTTAGCATCAGCATAAGCTTTCTTTTCAGCGGCGGACTTAGCCTTTTCAGCTTCTTTAGCTTCGTAAGCGGCTAACTCATTCTCGTAATTGAGACCCTTCTTTTCACAACGAGCTTTGAGTTCGTTGAGGTCGTTTTCTCTAGACATTCTCTTGGATTCTTCTTCTTGAAGCTTCAAGGTCTCTTCGGCAGAAACATAGGTGATTCCCTTAGCTTCTGCTGCAGCTTTTTGATCGGCTACGATAGTTTCATGGTCGATCTTAGAGAACTTCTCGACGTTCATGAAGAAGAAGAGGATAGCAATACATGCGTAGCAGATTGTTTCTCCACCGATGAATGTCCAAAGTGTAGCTTGTTGGACATTGCCCAAGTTTTCCATGATTTTATCACTATTATATCCGGCTGCAACAAGAACGGCGTTGTTTATTCCATTGGCGATTCCAGTCATACCGGCCATGATGGCTCCGTAGACGGTCATGGTCAAACCATCAGTACGAATTCCATATACAGCTTCTTCATGATCGAGCATATCAGCCATCAAAGCAAGGGAGATATACATAGCAGGAGTGCTTCCTAAAGCCTTGATGACGAATGATGTAGTTACAAGAGCGAAGTTTGAAGGATCGATGAAACCGATAGCTCCACCAATTACTGAAATAAAAGCACCGAATAAGATTGACTTGCCTTTTCCAATCTTGTTAGCCAAAGGCCATACGAGCAACATACCTACAGCAGTAGGAATAGCACCGATGATTGAAAGGGTTCCTTGGAAGGTTCCACCATTAGCGGCAGAGTAAACTCCGTCGATGGCAAACCAAGACTGGCAGTAGTAAATCTGTGAGCAGTTCTTCAACATACCACCGAGTTGGTAGAGGAAGAAGAAACAGATGATAATCCACCAATATTTGTCTTTCAAGCATACTTTAGCTTGCTTGGAGAGAGGAACAGCTTTCTTTTGCTCGGCTCCATCGCCTTGTTGCAAGGAGAAGGACTCTTCAGTGATTCTTTCACGAGTGAAGTAGTACTCGATGATAGTTCCGATGAAGGTGATTACCATCAAAGCGATGACGAAGATTCTCCAATGGTCGTAAGAAGCTTGAGAATCAATTCCACCATTCTTATCGACAAACAACAATACCATGAAGAAAGGAAGAATCATGGAAGTCAATCCCATAGCTGCCAAAGCGGTAGCATTGGAGATTGTAGCCAACAAAGAACGATCAGTACTATTTCTTGTGGATAGAGTGACCAATGAACTATGTGGTGTGTAATAGAATGGATAAGCTACAGCAAACCAAAGGTTGTATCCGATGGCGAATACTACTAATGTGATAATTGAAGTTGGTGATGCTTCAGTATTAAAAGGTGTAGCTATGAACAAGACAATTAATGCGACGACAGACAAAACTGCGGAAAGCAAGAGAATAGGACGAGCTTTTCCTGCACGGGTCTTTGAGTGGTCCATCAAACGTCCGACGACAATGTTTCCTAAGACGACGAAGATGACTGAAATAATAGGAAGCCATGTTAAGAAGTCCTTGGCCCAAACAGTCATGTTGAGTACATCTGTCATGTACTTATTCAAGTAGCCTGACAAGATAGAGTTAGAAAGAAGTGCCAAAGTAGGTCCTACAAAGTAACCGAGAGCTCCTTCAGGGAAGATCTTAGCTTTTGCAGACTTCACCTTGGTTGAAAGAAGAGGATTGTCGAAGAAACTCTTCTTTGCTTTTTTTTCTTTTCCTTGAGACATAGTGTCCCTCCTAAGATGATGTTTGCTTAGATTCAAAGTAAGCACTATCAATATAATAGGTAAGGGCTTTAGGTTTTTTAATTGTTGCCCAACTTGTATTTATTCTTGCTTAACTTGAAATCGATATCATTGCTTTTAGAAATTAAAACTTGTTAATTTGATTGATTATTATGTTTTTGAATTAAAAAGACCAACCTTTTTATTAGGGTGGTCTTTCTAATGTAATAGTTTTTTACTTTACTAAAGAAACAGTTCCATAAGCGGGAATTGTAGTACCAGCTTGTGTGAAGCTAATATCTTCATTGGTGAAGTTTTGAGCGAAGTAGTATGTCTTTACCTCATCTCCATCATGGATATCCAATGAATAGGATATGACACGATCGTTGTCGATTAGCTTGGCTTTGAAGTTTCCACCAGTCTCAGTATTGTAGAAATCTAGACACGAATAAGATGATCCGAGTTCTAAAGCGTTTGTAGAACGATTCTTCAGTGCTTTTCTAAAGGCTGTAGAAATGTCTTTGTTATTCTTCAACAAATTCCAATCGATTTGATTTAACTTATCTGAAGAGTTGTAGGAGTTATGAGAGTAGTAAACTCCCTTTGTGAATGGATCTTTGTAGTAGGTGTTAGAAACTAACAAATCTTTATCTGTGATTTTCTTGGACTTTCCAAAATCTTGTCCAATTTGGAAGAAGGCTGAGGATAATGATCCTAGTAAGTTGTCGTTTGCCATGATTACTTCTTTATGGATGTCATTCTCAGTCATAGAAGAAGTTCTAGATAACTCGAAATGATCATAAAGAGTGAGGTTGTCGTGACATTCGACATAAGCGATTGAAGCTCCGATTCCATCAGCTGATTTACTGCTGTATGTAGGTCTTCCTGTCGATCCTGTCCAATAGGTTCCGGTCAATCCATAGTAAATCTTTTCTAACTTAGTTTGGTTGATAGCTTCGCCATCGGCATATCCTAAGGCTTGCTGAATGTAACCACGAACTGAAGTGTCGTCGTTCTTTCCAGGAAGAGCGTCACGATAGTCGTCGTTGAAGGCACCTACCCAATTATCACCTTCGGCATTGATGTTTCCTTGGGTACCCATATCATAGTGACGATATCCGTAATCTGGATCTCCACTAAACATGGACCAACCTTCTCCATAGACCAAGATGTTGGGATCGACTTTATCCAATGCTTTTCTAATCTCGACCATGGTATTCATATCTAGGAGCCCCATCAAATCGAAACGGAAACCAGAAATGTGATAGTTCTTAGCCCAAGATACGACTGAATCCACGATGAATCTTCTCACCATTCCTCTTTGAGACGCGATATCTGCACCAGCTCCAGAAGAGTTCTTGCTTCTAAAGTAGTATCCGGGGAAGACATCTTCGAATGAAGTTCCATTGGATGAAGGCATATGGTTATAAACGACATCCATTACAACTCCTAATCCGGCCTTGTTGTAATCTTCGACAAAGGAAGAAAATTCGTTGACTCTAGTCAATCCATTGCTAGGATCTGAAGAATATGAACCCTCGGGTGCATTGTATTGTTGAGGATCATAACCCCAGTTATAGATTCCGGCAGATGATTTGTTTATGTAATCGGAATCGTCTAATTTTGTTTCGTCTACTGAAGAAAAGTCAAAGGCAGGCATAATTTGAACATGGGTCAATCCATTGTCTTTCAATTCTTTGACATAGTCAAAACCGGTCTTTGTTCCATCTGACAATGAAGTGCCTGATTCATGCAAGGCATTGAATTTTCCTCTGTTTGCTGCTGTTCCATTCCAAGAAGTGGAAGAGGAGAAGTCACGAGTGTGCATTTCCATAATAGTGACTCCAGCATAGTTATCTGTGGAAGGAGCCCATTTGTTTGTAGTCTCCGATGCAAATTCTTCATCACCTTCATGAATCTTATCGAAATCTACTACCATAGATCTCTTTCCGTTGGCGTTAGATGAATATGCATATGGATCAGCAATATCTTTGGTGACGTCGCCATAGTTGTTGACATCGAATGTGTAATAATATCCGTGAAGATTTCCTACCAAACCTACTGAGAAAACACCTTTCTCATCTTTCTTCATCGTATATTGAGTTAACTGTTTGGTTGTTGCATCTTTATAAAGATTTAACTTGATGTCAGTGGCGGAAGGAGACCATACTTTGAAAATGGTGTTTCCGTTTTGAAAAGTCGCACCAAGTTTTTCCATGGTGTAATACTTCATATCGAAGTTACGAGATGAATAATATGGTTTAAAGTCCACTTCTGATAAGTCGGACATCAAATCAAGAGGATTGTAACAAAGAGAAATGACATACTTATAAGATAAATCCAAAGGTTTATCGGTATTCAAGACTAATGTAATCTTATCTGAGGTGAATACACACTCATCATTTTTGAAATAAATCGAGCGTTTATATTTTCTTTCAGCTCCATTATTTCTAAAGATTCTTAACGTCAATCGTTTAGATTTTATAGCGGATGCATCAGGAAGTGTCTCTAATAAGTTCTTCTTTGTCTTTGCGTTCAATTCTATTGTGTATGAAGTTGTTCCGTCAGAATTATTGACTTCTTTGTAGATGGCGGATTCTACAGGAGTTACTGGGAAGTCATTGATTGAATAATACACGCCTTTAGAATCATCAATCCATATACTTCTACGACCGTTTTCATCTACTTGAATCTTAGAAGGGTCTATTACTAAGTCACCTTTTTTATCTTTTTTATCACCTGATGCATCTCTAAAGACCAATCCGGTAAAAAAATTGTTTTCAGTCAAGGTGAACGAAGACGAAGGTGTTCCGGTAACATCATCGGTCCAGGTGTTGAAGCATTCGTATTCTTGATTGAATGTCAAATAGACAGGAATGAACGGAATATCATCTCCGGTCCTTTCAAATGTCACGTTATCAGCTGATGATACTGGGAATAAAGATCCAGGAAGCGAAGAATCATCCGACCATCCCCATACATAGCTTCTATCGGCCCTTTCACCATCATAGGCTAAATAGATGTTTAAATCAGAAGGCTCGGTTTCAGTAGCAGTACTCTTGGGAGTAGAACTTGCGGCTTCGTTTCTTTTTCCTTCAATTGGAACAGCACCATTACAAGAAGCTAATCCCAATGACAATGTGACCAAACTCAACAATGTTAATTGATATGTCTTTTTCATAATTGTTTGTTTAACTCCTTATTTACTTGTGGTTGTTCCGACATGTTGGTTGAACTCTTCTACTGAGTAGAAAGCACTCAATGTATTTCCACTTTCTGAATTCCAATTTGCTACTAAGAACAAGTTGTAATGACCATTTGAATCAGCAACTAACTTTGTCTTATCTATTTCGACTTGTTCATCCTTTGCATCGCCGTTTGCTAGTCTAGGCTTGTATCCTGTGAAGATATCGCCTTTACCGGTTAGAGTAAATTCATTGGCCACTGTTCTGTCATAGTCACTAAATCCAGAATAAGTCTTTCCAAACTTGAAGTATGCGTGAGCAAACTTATATGTCTCTATTCCTGTAACACTAGCTAATGTTTTGTTGTTCAAAGCATAGTTTTCACCACCGACTCCTCCCCAAGAGAAGATGTTGGTTCTACTATTTGCCCAACCTTCGTTATAATTGCTCAAATCAGCTGTAAAGTAGACATTGAAGTCTTGTGGATCTGTTTCATCTGCGGGTGTTGGAGTTGTAGTTACTACAGGAGTCAAGAATGTCACAGCATCATCGGAGTTATTGAATGCTTTGACTGCTCCATTTGAATTTTCTGCTATGTAGATGCTGTAGTTTCCATTCTCATCAGCTTGGATAGTAGTCAAATCAACGCTTCCACTTTGGGTTGTAGCGGCTTTATCTCTTAGCAAACAATCAGTGAATACATTGGTTTGCTTTAATTTCAAAGTGGCTTCAGTAGTAAATTCCCAATCTGTGTATCTCTTATATTTGAATCCATATTCAAGATAGATGGCATTGAATTCATACTCGCCAAATTTCTTGGTGGTGCTGGCACCCAATCCTGTATTTCCTGGTCCACCCCATAACCATAATGAGTCTTTATCTGTCGAATAATAATAGATATTGTAGTTTGACGGCTCTGTTGTAGCATCCTTAGGCCAAACTGCAGGTGTGCTGGATGTCAAGAACTCATTCAATCCTTCGATAGAATCGAAAGCTCCAGTCTCGCCATCTTCTTTTTCACCAATGTAGATATTTGTTTTACCTTCAGATTTAGGTGCAGGCAAATCGATATCATCAGCATTAGCTGAAGTTCCATCATCATTCTTGACCTTGGTTCAGGTAAATGCGGAATCTCTCGTCACTTTGAAATGGGATGTTGTATCTGTATCGCTCCAGCTTCCATAACAATAATAGTATGTGTTGAAGTTGAGATATAGAGCAGAGAATGTATATCCACTTTCTGCACCATCTAAAGTTAAACCTGTGGCAGTGAATTTTAATCCACAAGAACCAGTTCCACCCCAAAGCCAGAACATTGTTCTTTTAGCTTTAGAATTAGCACATGTATAGTAGATATTGTAGTCCCCTGGATCTGTGACTTCATCTTGTGCCCAAACTGGAACTATTTCATCGTCATAGATAGGATCATCAGGATCTATAGGAGTAGTATCCTTTGGAACTTCTGTTGTGGCTGGTCCATCAACGAAGTCTCTATCTTTCGATGGTGTGGTAGGATTTGTAGGTTGTCCACCAGTATCCGGTTTGTCTGGCTTGTCAGATGGTGTTGACGGCTTACCAGAATCTGTCTGATTAGGCTGAGTCGTAGTTGTCCTTGGTGTTTCCTTGCAGCTTTCAAGTCCCAAGGAAATCAACAAAAGACCTGAAAACAAAAGCAGAGATTTCTTTTTCATTTTTATACCTCGCAATTTTTATTATAATTCAAGAAAGAAAAAGAACTGTAAAGGCTTTCATATATTTCTAGACTTTAAATGAAATTCAGCGAGGCTAAAATTAATAAAAGTCAAAATATAAAGTTTTATGAAACGCCTGCATTTCCTATCTTTACAATTTTCTTTCATAATTTTATATAAAAACAACATTTTCTATATATATTTATGTTAATCGCAAACTTTAAATGATTTATTTCATAAATGAGTGTATTTTATGAAAAACTTTGTACATAAAATCAATTGGTTTTTCATATTGGGATAAGATAGCCTGGATGTTTTCTAAGTCTTCATCCTTCTCTTTTAATGCTTCAATCCATTTTAATGATGCATCGTGGAACTGATCAATCATTGTATAAGCATAAATCAATTTATAAGAAACATATATTAACAATCCGCTCGCACATAAACAAAGAGCAGATAAGAATAATTTCATAAAAATCCCTCTTTTCTGCTCTCATTATATCAAATTGAATTGTTATTTAGAAGCCTCAATCATAAGCTTTGTGATCTTATTAGAGGATTCTACAGGATCATCAATAGAGAATCCAGCAATTAATAGTGCCTGATCAAATAGGATAGATGCATATTCATCAATCTTTACAGGTTCTTTTTCATATACAGACTGTAATGATTTAAATAAATCATGATCTGGGTTAATTTCAAGAATTCTTCCTGCTTTCACACCCTGTGCATCTGGCATCTGGTTTAATACCTTTTCCATTTCAAATGATACACCATCACCACTGGCAAGACATACTGGATGAGATTTTAAACGATGAGATAACTTAACATCCTGTACCTTATCACCTAAAGCCTTCTTAACGATTTCAAGTAATGGCTTATTGTCTTCAGTCTTCTGTTCAAGTTCTTTCTTTTCATCTTCTGTTTCTAAGTCTAAATCACCCTGAGTGACATTCTTGAATGTCTTAGAATCATAATCTCTCATCATCTGTAAGCAGAATTCATCTACATTATCAGTCATATATAAAACATCATAGCCTTTAGATTTAACAGATTCTACCTGTGGTAATAAATCACATTTTTCTACTGTTTCACCAGAAGCAAAATAGATTTCCTTCTGATCTTCAGGCATAGCTTCAACATATTCCTTTAATGTTATAAGTTCTTTCTTATCAGAAGAATAGAACATAAGTAGGTCCTGAAGCTTATCCTTCAACATACCATAGCTGTTATAGATACCAAACTTCAACTGCATACCAAAGTTCTTGAAGAAAGTCACATATTCATCACGATCATCCTTCAACATATTTTCAAGTTCAGTCTGGATACGTTTTTCAATCTTATTAGCCATGACTTTCATCTTTCTGTCATGCTGTAACATTTCACGAGAGATGTTTAAGTTTAAATCCTGTGAATCAACTAAACCTTTCACAAATCTGAAGTGTTCTGGCACTAAATCTTCTGCATGATCCATGATGAAGACACCGCGTGAATAAAGCTGTAAGCCTTTCTTATAGTCTTGTGAATAGTAGTTCATAGGTGTTTTAGAAGGAATAAATAATAATGAAGTATAAGAGACAGCACCTTCTACAGTATTATGCATCACTCTTTGAGGGGCTTCAAAATCATTGAATTTTGCCTTATAGAATTCATCATATTCTTCTTTAGTGATATCTTTCTTCTGACGTTTCCATAAAGGAACCTGTGAGTTTAAAGTCTTGTTTTCTACAACATCTTCATATTCATCGCTGTCTTCTTTCTTTCTAGAAGTAGTGACATCCATCTTGATTGGGTAATGAACATAGTCTGAATATTTCTTAACAAGTCTTTCGATTTCATACTGATCAAGATATTTACTGTAATCTTCTTCCTCAGTATCTTTCTTTAAATGAAGTACAATAGTTGTACCATGTGTTGCTTTTTCAGCTTCTTCAATAGTATAACCATCACTTGTATCACTCTTCCATAAGTAACCCTTATCTTCTCCATATTTCTTAGAATAAACATCTACTTCATCAGCCACCATGAAGGCACTATAGAAACCTACACCGAACTGACCAATGATATCTACATCACTGACACCTTTTTCTAAGGCATTCTTGAATTCAAAAGAGCCAGAATTTGCGATAGTACCTAAATGTTCTTCTAGTTCTTCTTTATTCATACCAATCCCTTCATCTGCAATTGTAAGGGTTCTGTTTTCCTTATCAGCAATTAAGTTGATAGCCATATCCTCTCTTGAGAAACCAGAAATATTTTCTTGTAATGCTTTATAATAAAGCTTATCACTTGCATCACTGGCATTCGAAATCAATTCTCTTAAGAAGATTTCCTTATGAGTATAAATAGAATTAATCATTAAATCGAGGAGTCTTTTAGACTCTGCTTTAAATTCTTTCTTATCTGACATTTTTATACGCTCCTTTAGCACTCTAGTATTTTAAATGCTAATGACAGTATACACACCTTTATTAGCATTGTCAACAGTTGAGTGCTAGACAATTAAAAAGACCGAAATGAATCAGTCTTAATCATTTAGTATACTTATATGATAAATATCATCGATGAGAATGGTTGTTTTATCTAGTAGTATCACTCTTTTATTGATTTCATCAATATCTTTAAACTGACCTCTTATTGTTACATAAGACCCACCCTCTTTATACTCATCTTCTAGAAAGTAGTCTATCGTGATAGAAGGATGTTCTTTTTTATTAATAAATAGATTGTTAAGTACTCTATTTAATACTTGTCTTTTATCTTCATCTAATATACGTTTTTGAGTCGTAAGTCTTCCTGCTTCACTTATTTTATCTACATGTGTCTTAAGAGCTGCAAAGGGTGCAAACTGAGCCGCTCTATTATTCATGGACATTCTTGGATGATTTATTGAAGTAGGATGTTTCATATTGATTATATCGTCATAATTCATGCATTATGCCCTCCTATCATTTTATTTCTATCTCTAGTTGTGGCCCCTTCCTGAAGATCAGCGCCTTTAAGTAAGGCATTCTTACCATATTTCTTCTTAATATCAAGTGTGACACTCTGCAATTTCTTTTCTTTAGATAAATCCACTTCTATCTTTTCTTCATCAAATAAAGAAAGCTGTTTATAAGTTACAGGAATATCATCATCACTTCTTACCTGTGTTGCATTGAGCTGAATTCTTCTTATTGTAAGTGCATGATTTATATGTGAGTGATAGAAACGTAATAAGGCATCGCACATGAGCTTATAAGAAGATGTATATCTATCTAGATTAATTGTTCCATGGAGATGCTTTGGAAGCTTTCTTCCATAATGATCTTCCATGATTTCTCCACGATAATCCTTCATATTCTCAATATCATAGCCAATTGTAAGGACAAGCTTATTAGTCACCAGATGTTTTTCAAAGAGATCCATGCTTAAGGATTCTATCATTTCTTTTAAAATAATTTCAGTTTTCTTATAATCATAAGCACATGATAATACCTGCCCTGTTCCAATACTTTTAGAAGGTGCTTTATAGGCTTTAATGGCAGGCATGGTACAAGGTTCCCAACCCCAGGCATGATCAATAAGCAGTTCTGCATTGACTCCAAATAGATTGTATAGTTTTTCTTCATCTTCTAATGAGCATCTTGCGATATCTCCCATTGTATATAAACCTATATTATTCAGTTTAGTAGAAATACCGTTACCTACTCTCCAGAAGTCAGTCAGAGGTGTATGAGACCATAATAGTTTTCTATAGGCATAAGTATTTAAATACGCAATGCGTGCTCCCTTCTCATCTGGTTCTTTATGTTTGGCAACTATATCCATCGCGACTTTAGCTAAATAAAGATTCGTTCCTATTCCTGCAGTCACAGTAATACCTACCTCTTTGTATATATCATGAATAATATTTTGAACAAGATGAAAGGCATCTAACTCATATGTATCAAGATAATGTGTTGCATCGATAAAGACTTCATCAATAGAATAGACATGAATATCATCAGGAGAGAAATACTTTAAGTAGATTGAGTAAATACGTGTCGAATATTCAAGATAGAGAGACATACGAGGTTTCGCAATAATATAATCTATAGCTTTATGTTTATTCTTATTAAGATTTGATGCAAGAAAAGAACTTCCCTCAAGTGGTTCTCTTTGATGATTGAGTTCTTTTAGTTTAGAAATCACTTCAAATAATCTTGCACGTCCAGGAAGACCATAGGCTTTTAAACTCGGAGAGACGGCAAGACATATTGTTTTTTCTGTACGTGAGGCATCTGCAACAACAAGATTGGTGTCTAGTGGATCGAGTCCTCTTTCTAGACATTCTACAGATGCATAAAATGATTTGATATCTATTGCAAGATATGTAGGAACATGTGCCATCCTCTCGCCTCCTTGAGAAAGGTATTATAACACAAAAAGACAGGCATAGCCTGTCTCAAGCATCTTATAAAGCGTTTGCTGCAAGATAACCAGATTCAATAGCTGAATTGATGTCTGCCACCTTATTTGCATCACCAACAACCTGAACATGAATATTCTTTTCTTCTAATGCAGTCACGTCAAATGCATTAGAACGTGCACCTACTGCAAATACTACATAATCACATGGAAGTGATACTTTACCTTCTGCAGTTTCTGCTTCTACTGTAGTTGCAGTAATTTCTGTTACCTTAGTATTAGTGAACTGTTTAACACCATGCTTTTCAAAATCAGCCATCATTTCTGGACGAATTGTAGTTGATTCTTCTTTCGCAATAGTATCCATCATTTCTACGATACTTACATCATTACCTCTAAGTGCAAGATATTCAGCTGTTTCAGCACCTACAAGTCCACCACCGATAACAACGATTCTTCCTGCTGGGAACTGTTCATTAGAAAGTACTTTCCAAGCATCCTGTACATGAGGCATATCCTTACCAGGGATATTTAAGATGAAGTTAGAAGCACCAGTTGCAACAATGACTTCATCAGGCTGATCAGCTAAAATATCTTCGCTAGTAACAGCTTTACCTAAACGTAAATCAACACCCAATGCTTTGACTTCATTTGCGAGATAATGAATAGCACGATTCATTTCTTCTTTTCTAGGTGGTACAGAAGCAATATTTAACTGTCCGCCTACTTGAGTATCCTTGTCATAAACAATAACGTCATGACCTTTCACTGCAGCAACTCTTGCAGCTTCTAAACCTGCAGGTCCTGCACCTACAATAACAACCTTCTTCTTATCATCTGCAGGAGTAATAGTTCTTTCATATTCATAACCATTTTCTGCATTAAGAACACAGCTTAAGAACTTTCTGTTTTGGATAGAGTCTGTACATCCCTTATTACACATCATACATAAACGAATTCTGCATGGCTGTCCATCTTCAATCTTTTTAACATAATCAGGATCAGCTAACAATGAACGTCCATAACCAACAATATCACATACACCGTTCTCAATTAATGCTTCACCATTTTGTGGAGTAACGATACGTCCTACTGCAGATACTGGAATACTTACAGCATCTTTAACTCTCTTAGTATATGACTGCATGAAACAATATGGCTGAGTACCCATTGCTGGAATAGTATCATTCAAGTTACCTGTATGGTTAGCCTGTCCAACATGGATCATATTAACGCCTGCTTCTTCAAGCTTTTTAGCAAATTCAACAGCTTCATCAATCTTTAATCCACCTTTACCTCTTAATGGGTTATCAGTGATGATTGGAAGTTTATAGTCAATACAGATATGAGGGGCATGTTCTTTAATGCTTTCTACTACCTGTAATGCAAAACGTGTTCTATTTTCGAAGCTTCCTCCATATTCATCTGTACGATGATTTAATACTGTAGAACATAAAGCACCTACTAAACGGTCTCCATGAACTTCTACTACATCTACACCTGCTTCATACGCACGTCTTACGCATTCACCCATCTGTTTAAGAATTGTATTTAATGCTTCTGGAGTTACTTCATCAGTGAAATGAAGCATATCATGATGTAATTTAGCACGAGCTGCCTGCATATCACCCTTCTTAAACATTTCAGCTAAAGCCTGAACATCATATTCAGGATGGAAAATCTGAATACCTAATTTACAATCAAATTCATGTAATGCATTAGCTAATTCTTTATAAGCTGGAATCTGTTCATCCTTAAATAATTTTGGTGTTGGAGAAACAGTATTTACTGGTGCGACGTCTCCAAGTACGATATAAGATACACCACCTTCTGCAATACGTTTATAGAAGTTGAAGCTCTGTTTAGAAATTGAACCGTCACGTTCTTCATAGCCAGTTGTCATTGGTGGGAACATGATACGGTTTTTCAATGTGATTGGACCTACTTTAATTGGTTCTAATAGTTTCATATTATTACTCTCCTTACAATACATTTTAACCACTACTATTATAGCGCTTCCATTTTACAAATGATAGTAATTATACGCAATTTATAGGTCACATTTTGTTATCAAAAGAATAAATCATATGTTTTTTAAGACAAAAAGTACGTACAAAAAATACGTACTTAACTCTTTAATATTGTTTCATGAAGACAACCTGTGATGATTGTTCTTTAAATCCATTTTTCTGATAGAAGTAATACGCAGGAAACTCTCTTTCCGTAATCAACATAATACGGTCTATTCCTCTTTTTTTCGTATAATCTACAACTAAGTCCATAAATTGAGTTCCAAGTCCTTTAGATTGTTCATCCGTCATGATTCCAAATTCATCAATCCAGAATTCTCTGCCATTATACCAATGTTTAATACGACCTAAGGCTATTCCAATAAGCTGATCTCCATCATATAAACCAATAGATAGAGATAAGCGATTCCCTATTAAATCATGCATATAAATAGATAGATCCTCTTCATTCCATTCATCATTCCATGGTTCCCTGGAGAATATTTCATTAAATAATTGCGATATTTCTTTGACATGTGCCAAACATATTTCTCTAACTTCCATATAGTCTGCCACTCAAAATGTGATTAAATATACTCACATCGAGATAATGTAAGTTCTCACGAACATTACTTACTATGTCATCGTGTATGCTTTTGATTGACCGAAATCATATCTACTCACAAGTTCTTGTACACTCCATAGTCGTAAATTCCCGAAATAGCCTTCGGTACATACTTACGTTTGCGTTTTGGTTAAGCAATTTCGTAAGTTATTGCATCTCTCAAATTAAGTGCAGCGTTGAAATCCCTATCTTCGATATAGCCACAATCACATTGAAAAATCCTGTCCGAAAGTTTTAAATCTTTCTTGATAGCTTTGCAGCAATGACAGGTCTTGGATGATGGATACCATCTGTCAACTATGCGAAGTTCAATACCGTTCTCATCGCATTTATTTTGAAGTTTTGTACGAAATTCATAAAACTTCTGCGATGCAACTGCCTTAGAGATGTGTTTATTCTTCATCATACCTTTTACATTCAAATCCTCAATCGTTATATAAGATGGTTTGGTTTTCACTATCTCAGCGATTGTCTTATTGATGTAATCTGTACGAATACTGTCTATCTTATGATGAAGTTTCTGTACCTTTAGCTTTTGTTTTTGTATATTTGTTCTTTGAGTGACTTCTCCTTTCTTTAAATTTTCATATTTTCGGGAAAGACTTCTCTGTTCCCGAATAAGTTTTTTCTCAATCTTTTTCAGTCGTACCGACTTATTGATATTCTTGTAAGTTTTACCACTGGAAGTAATGGCAAAATCCTTTAATCCAAGGTCGATGCCAATTCCACCATTGAAGGTATCGGCTATCTTGTTATCGGGAATTTCTACAAGAACAGAAACATAGTATCTGTCAGCTTTCTTTGAGACAGTACCACTTTTAATCACATATCCATCTTTGGTCGTGGGAATATATCCTTTTTCTTTAATACGAACCCAGCCAAGTGACGGAATGTTAATCCTATGCCTTTCGCAACGGCAATCCTTTGGATTATTCTTTACAAAATACATCTTTACATCAGATATACCTTTCTTTTTGAAATTCGGAAAAGCACTTTGATGATTGAAAAATCTTGTAAAAGCAGCCTGTCCATTATTGACTGACTGCGTTACTGCTTTTGAATAAGCTTCCTTAATCCACGAACACTCCGGATGCTCAGGAAGATATTCATTGTTAAGCCAGACTCTAAACTTATTACTGCTCATAAACTTTTCGCCTTTATCATAAAGTCCTTTATTGTGAGCAAGATAAAAGTTGTAAATATATCTAC
>OJOI01001207.1_pt1 | contig 15115 bp, 15 predicted proteins | sample 1598061 | NCBI WGS metagenome assembly OJOI01 (sample SAMN01915224, study PRJEB22387) | human gut metagenome | isolation source: stool | host: Homo sapiens | place: USA
CAAAGTCGGGCGAGAAAATCAAAGTTCCAATTTTTATCAGGCGCAAGGGCGCGGATGCTTTCCGCCCTGCACTTGCGGCTGGTGGCTCGTTGATGGCTTACAAGTGCCTGTCGTTATGCGGTCTTTTCTTCTTCAAGGGCTTCTGCAAGAGCCTTTTCCAGATAGGTTTCGATTTCAGTCAGGTAGTTAGCAGGTCGCTGCATTGCGAAGCGGAGAACCTTCTGCTTTTCCGGGTCAGTGAAATAGCTGGGATTGTTTTTGAGCGTTTTCTTCCATGAGTTTTTCATCATTTCGGTCGCACGGCTCAAAGATTTGTAAACCTTCATAAACTCGTCCGGTACATGATAGCACCGAAATTCTTCTGTTTGTGGTGTGGGCATGGGAACGGGTTCCGCTTTTTCAGGCTCAAATTCAGCGCTGGCAGATTCCAACACTTCCAATGCCTCTGGATGCAGGATTTGAGCAAGGACATCTGAACGATGCTCGACACTTGCCTGCACAAGCTTGGACATTTCTTCGTTGGTGAACTTCACTTCACCGGAAAAGACTTTCTGCTTGATGCCGGGAGAGAGGTTGTCCGCAATGTCGATGCCTCGTGTATAGTGGCTGGCACGGAGAACAGAGGCACGGCTGACACCGTTTTCTTCTGCGATTCGGTCGCAGGTTTTCTTCCCGGAGTGGTGGTTATCATCGTGAGCACCACCACTTTTCTTTGCTAAAGTGTACTGATTGCCCCGAAAGATTTTTGCAGCTTTCTTCTCGGCTTCGTACTGCTTCCCAAGCAGATAGCGTTTCTGTTCGGGACTCAGGTTTCGCCGTCCCAACTGATTCCGGCAAATCCACGCAATGGCTTCTTCGCGGTTCTCAAATCGGAGCGGCATGGTGGAGAAATAAATCTCAGGATGCTTCTGGAGAATGGCATAACGATTGTGTCCATCAACAAGGGTATTACCCCAGACGATCAAAGGAGAGAGCAGCTTGCCCTCTTTGAGGATATTTTCTTCAAGCTGCTTAAATTCATCATCGGTCAGAGGGGGAATCTGGGACTGGAACTCCGGGTCGATTTTCAGATTGATCATACGCACACTCCTTTATCTCTCCTGCTGCGCCGGTTCTTCCTCCCGGAAAAAGGACGCAACATTCTGCTTTGCGGTTTTCAGTTTGAGCAGTTCTTCCTTGGCTTCCTTGTACTGCTCGTAGAACTTTGCCTTTTCGGATGCCAGCTGCGCATACTCGGCTTCCAGCTTTTTCGGGCTGGCCAGCTTTGTGATGTTGTTTGCCTTGAGATAGGCTGCTGCCGTCCGGTATGCTGTCAGTTCTGCACGGTGCTGTTCTTCAAAGGCTGCGGGTCGTTTTGCGGCTTTTAACTGTTGTGCGATGTTCTTGGTGCTGGTGTAGGCTGCGACGTGATAGTGCAGCTCTTTGTTGGCTTTCATGCGACCTTCGAGGTCTTTCACTACGGTCAGTGATTCATGGAACTTGGTGTCAAGCTCTGCGATTCTCTGGTCGAGTGCGTCCTCGTCAGTCAAGCCCTTTTCTTCTAGGAGAATCAAGGTCTGTGCCATGGCTTTGAGGTTGTGTTTTTTCGCCCAACGCTCGTAGCCGATGCCCTTGCCCTGTTTCAGCTTCGCCTGAATATCCACCAGTTTCCCGATGGTATCCTGCTTGAACTGCGCCTTGGGTTTGCGTTCGGCGTTTGCTTGCAACGTGACAAGCACTGCCGCCTTATCGAACTTGTCCCCGAGATGTTTCGCCCGGATGAACCTTGTTCTGCCAGAGGGCAGATAGCTGAGTTGTCCACGGCTTTCCTTGACGGCGATGCCGTACTGCTGCATGAGCTTGTCAGAGAAATCTTCAAAGCTGGTGGCACGGTACAGCACCGAAGAAATCTGTCTCCGCAAGACTTCTTTTGCGGTTTCAAACTTCGTTTGTGTGGGCTGCTGACCTGTTGCGAGCAGGGCAGCGTTTTCATGGTCGAGTTTCAGTTGACCTCGCTGTTTCATCCAGTATTCGCGCTCGCTCACACGAACCTTCGAGCCGTTGAGCAGGTCGATCTGGTACAGTCCAGCACCTTCGCACAGCTCCATGACCTCGACACGCAAGTGCCGCATGGTCTGGGCCGTGCTGGAGTGCTTCATACCCTCACACCAGTCGCGGGGCTTTTGCATATAGGGCTTGCGTTCCACTTCTCGCATTCGGATGCTGCCGATCACGATGTGGACATGGATGTTTCCCGAATGGTTGTGCCCATCGGGGTGAGTGCAGACGATGGCGGGATGACCGGGGAAGTTTTCTTCGCAGAATTTCAGGCCAAGTGCCTGTGCCTTTTCCATCGTCAGCCCATTTTCGGCTGCATCCCGCGGGTCGAAGCTGATGATATACTGGTGACTCTTGATGTCATCCGGGTGGTTGTTCTTGTCGTACTTCCGGTTTGCCAGCAGGCAGGCCATTGCAAACGAGGCTTCGCCGCATTCAAGGGTGTCCAGAATGTACGATTCCCGCAGCTTGGGTCTGCTCTGTTCATCCAGAATTTTCTTGCCGGAAAATTCATCGTGCTGGTAAACCAGATAGGTCTCAGCGGCAGAGTAGTCCGAATTTTTAGAGGCGATATGCTTCAGCGTTGCCATACAGTTCACCCAGAACTTTCTCGGCGTTGAGCCGGAAGGCAGTCAGGTCTGCAAGTTCGTCCAGAAGTTTCGCCCGGAGCTGTTCGGTGTCTGCTCCGCCGGAGTTGAAGTGTCGTGCGAGTTGGTTCAGGTTGCCGCCCACCCTGCTGCACTGGGCAAGCAGAGTGGAAACGGCAGTCAGGGTTTCTTCTCCGCCGCCGGCAACGACAACGGTGCGCTCGATCTTCGCATTGTGCAGCGCACGGCGGATGAGGGTGGACAGGGAGAGATGAAGGAGTTTTGCTGTGCATTGGAGTTCCATCTTTTCAGTTTCCGTCACACGGAACTTGATGATGTGCGTTTTGTTGTTCGGCGTGTCGTGGCGGTGGGTCGTGCTGGGTTTCGTTTTGACATTCGTTTTGTTCATTGAACCTCCTGTCGTTTCGCTAGCTCCTCGGTGGAGCTATGTAAGCACGACACGCCGTTCTTTCGCACCGCAAGGTGCGAATATGAGCAGGGTTTGGGGCAGGCACGCCCCAACAAGATCACTTCGGAAATGCAGACGCATTGAAGAAGTGAAGTCCCGGTGGAGCACAACATTTTCAAGAATTGAAAATTTGTGGCCACGGGACGGTTCTTGCTCTCCACCGCTGCGCTCAAAACGCATTTCCGAAAGTTGTTTCCGAATTGTTAAGACGCAAAAATAAGTAGAGAGTTCCGCTGCTCGTGTATGTTGATCGCCGTTTGCTCCGAACGAAGTTCCTGCCCCTGTTTTGCAGCGGCGTTGACTGGAGAGCCGGTATCACGTTCGGTCGGCTCATGAAATTTTCAAGGTGCAATCTTCCCCGGAAAAGAAAAATACCGCCCACGCAGTACAGGCGAAGGATTTTGTCGGGTGAAACAGACGGCAAAATGATCGGGTGTGTTGCGGGGCGGTAAATCTTCGCAGGAAATAAAACCGCACAGAATCGTTTCTTTACAGAAATCTCTGTGGATTTGTTGGGAATGATAACATAAGTACGAATGCGTGTCAACACTTCAGGATAATGAATACATCAGATGAACGAAACACACAAAGTACAAGCGAAAGCAAGGCTGCGTTTTAGAAGAATGTTTTAATTTTCGCAGTTCAGGCGGACTTGGACGGTAAACACACCGTCCTTCTTCTTTGTGTAGAAGTCGCCATGGTTCTCTTGAACGATACGATTTATGTTCTTTAGTCCGTAACCGTGATACTCTCCGATGCGGATGCTGCGAACGGTATCGCTGTATGGATTCTCAAGCCGGTAAAAGAGACTGCGATACTGCTTGCGCAGCTGTAGATGAATGATTCGCTGTTCTGCTGGCAAGTCGCAGCAGGCTTCAATGGCATTGTCAAATGTGTTTCCGATGATGATGCTCAAAGACAACGATGAGATCGTCAGAACTTCAGGAATCGTCACATCCAGTTTGACTTTGATGTTATTCCTTTCCGCAATTCGTAAGTAATAATTCAAAAGAGCATCAACAACAGGATTTCCGACAGCAGAAATATTTGTGGAACGCTCGAAAACATTCGTGGCGGCCTGTGCGATCTTGTGAAGTTCTTCGGTATCACCGTGTTCTGCAACTGCCTGCATCGCCAGAAAGTATTTCTTCACATCATGCTGTAGAGAACGGACTTCTTCCTGACGTTCTTTGAGCTGCTGGTAGTATTCCATTTGAAGGTTGTACTGCTGCTCGTTGAACTTGACTTTGAATTTTTCCAGTTCATTTTCCCGGAGAGCTTCCACATAGAACACGATCAGGATGTTTATAAGGAGAAGCACAGCCATAAGACCGACCATATAATCTGGGAAATACTCATCCGCAGCATGATACTGTGCTACATAACAGACAGCAATACTTGCGATTTGAATCGCAATGATCGGCAGCAGCCATAGGATACGCAGAGCATTTCCTTTTCGGCTGAAAAAATGTGAGATCAGGACTACGAGTGGAATTTGAATCAGGTTTGAAAAAACAACATAGACCAACCGTGCTGCCCCAGCCTGCATTAGAATGTCGGTATCCGGGATACGCAGCCCAATCAGAAGCATTGCAAGCACTTCCACCAAAGCAATCAGTGTGAAGAAAGCTCCGCTTGCAAAAACCGCCTGCCACGGTCGAACCTCATAGAACAGCAATGCAAGGAAAAATCCGCCAACTAAAAGATAGATCGTGCGCTGCGTCACCCAATCCGGGAATAAACTCAAAGCACACTGCCCAGCAATCAAGAGTGCAACATAGGCATAGAACCACCTTGAGACGGGCTCCTTTTTGGGAAACAGCCGACCGATAAAAAGCAGCAACAGGGCAATGTTGGCAAAGCTCCCTGCAAACTCAACGAAATAATAAAGCATCATCTTCCCAAATAAGCGTTGAAGATCTGATTGAACTCCTGACGCTTCCTCCTGCTGATCGGCAGCTGATGTCCGCTGGAAAGAAAAACAGCGGTTCCCGTAGCGTAAACAATGTGTTCCATGTTGACGAGATAACTTTTGTGTGGTGACACAAAGCACCGTTTGGGAAGCTGCTCCAAGGCTTCAGGAATGCTCATTCGCAATGTAAGGTCTTGCTCCTTGCAGTGAATCAGAACTTTATGTCCGTGGCTTTCCAGAAAGTAAATGTCCGATGTTTCCAAGGACATGGTAACACCATCGTATTCGATCGTGAAATGTTTGGAGTTCAGTTCCTGAAGGACGGCATCCATTGCCGCAGCGAACAGCGTCTGATCCAAAGGTTTGACAAGGTAGCGGAATGCAATGCCATATCCCTGCACAGCGTACTCATGCCGCTTCGTGACAAATACCACCAAAGGATGCTTCTCCATCTGAATCAAAGACTGCGCCAGCTGAAAACCGTTGGATGGCATCTCGATATCGAGAAGAAGCAGATCAAAGGATTTCTTCTGCATCTGCAATTCGCTCAGAAGCTCATTCCCGTCCATGTAAGTCTCAATGTCAAAGCAGCCTTGCACATCGTACTGCTGGACGCTTTGAACAATGCCATCAAGGTCTGACTTCTCATCATCGCAGACTGCAACGTGGTACTTCAGCATTTCGACAACCTCCACAAAATAATGTCCTGCTACTATTATAGACTGTGCAAAGGCTCCTTACAAGTAGCCTGACCTACCACTTTTGTCACCAGAACGACCAGTTTTGCCAAACCTCTTGATTTTGCTGAAATTTATGATACAGTGAAGCAAAAATCAGAAGATAAGGTGGCGCAACTGCAATGTGGGAACGCACGCTGTCTCAAAAATTAGTCCGTCTTTTCTGCGAGCAAAAAGTGATAGATGAAGCAAAGGCGGATGCGTATGTCTATGGGTACGAGTTGCTCATATCATCTGTTGTGAGCGTTCTGCTTGTTGTTTTAATCGCTGTTGTGTGTGGTGATGTGCGGTACGCACTTTCATTTTTGATTGGGTTTATCCCACAGCGAATCTACATTGGCGGATACCATGCAACATCGCACACCAGATGCTATTTGGCATTCTCCGGACTGGCACTTATCTGCATTTTGCTAAGTAAGGCAATCGCAGCAAATCACCTTTTCCGTATCCTGACAACAGTAGCTCTTTTGGGCATCTCTATCTTTCTCTCACCTATCGAAGCAAAGAATAAGCCTTTAAGTGAAAAGAAGCGGTCAAGTTACAAGATGGTCGCATCTGTTCTTTCGTCAATAGATTTCCTGCTTGCCATTTTTAATGTGCTTCCGTATACACGTCATGTAGTTTGCTACTATCTCTCCAAATGGGTATTGATTGTATTCTCAACAATTCCTTTGGTTCAACAAAAATTTAATGCCAACTTTTGTAGATAGGGAGGTGATAACATGAAAAAAAACAAATGGGTGCTGCTTCTTATCGCTTTTGTTGCATTTTTGGTATTGGTTTATTTTATTGGTGCTTGCCTTAATGCAACGGCAGAGGCATTGACAATTATTTCGCTCTGCATCGGCATACTGGTCATTTATTTAGTCGTAAAAGCAATCAAATCAAAATAAGGAAAGGAAAATGTGATCATGAGTACAAGAAAATTCATCAAAAAACTTACGGCGAGTCTGCTTTTTATTGCGGTTGTAATGTCGTTTGGCGTTCAGTCTGCCTTCGCTGAATCGAATTCACCGAAAGCTACCGTTAAGAACAATGTTGTTACTTTTAGCAATCTCGATCAACTGAAGGCAAACGAGAAGCTCGCAATTGCGGTAGTTGACAGTAATGGTGATCCAGCAACTATTACTATCGAGTCAGTGGACAATTCAATTTCTCGTGTAGCGAAATCGTCGAATTCTTGGAAGGTTTCGTATAAGGGAGTGGTGATTCATGCATATTTTTATATGACAGTGACGAATAACAAAGTCACAAATGCATGGGACTATTCGATTACAACTTTGGGTTCCACATATAGTGATGCAAGTTTGACGTATAACTCCAGTTCGGCAAAACTCACCTTTACCAGTAACGCTTATAATGGTATTGCTTCTCATACTTGCTGGCTGAAGGGAACTCCTCGCGGAACAAACAATGAAGTCGATGTAACGTATTCTATGTAATGTGGAGGACAATATGAAACAGAATTCACAAAAACTGATTTTTTTCCTGAGTAAAATTACATGTGCTTTTGCAATGGCGATTGCAGTCTTAAGTGTGAATAGCACCTGCTGCTTTACAGCGTATCAGCCGGATGTCCCTGAATCGCTTGATCGCAACTAAACTCATATGATAGACATTATATCAAAAACGATGTGAGGTGATAGAATATGAAAGATGTATCTCGAAGAGAATTCTTGAAAACTTTATGTTTAGGCATAACAGTAGCCGCTTTACAAAATTTGCCAATGACAACGGCTTTTGCAGACAGTGCAATCAGTAAAACAAAAATTATTTCTAAAAGCGACCGTGAAAATTTGGTGGCTACTGTTGCAAGAACTGTGCAAGTGTCCTACAAAATAGATAAAAATACGATCATTGAAGTAACTCGCTTTACTGATATTGATGGACAAAATGTTACCTTGAACCGGAGCGTTAAAGAAGATGGTACAGGTGAACTTGTCTATACGAAAGCCCAAAAAACGAAAAAAAGCAAATTGACCAATCAAAGCTATGATGTCTTTTTGAAATTAGCAACTTCAAAATCTATGCCTCAAACAAGGGGAGCCACTGCTGGAAGTGATGTTACAGGATCACAGTATAAGCATATATTTGTATCAAATCTCAGCTATACAATTGACAATACGGCGATTGCGCAAATTGAGATTGGTGGAGTTGAAACTGCAGCAAGCCTTTTAATTACTGGGTTGCACTTGCCGGGAAGCACTGCTGTTACGGTTGGATCCTTTTTGGTTAGTGTGGTTCTAGCTACTTCTCCATCGAAAGTTGTTATAAATCAATCGCTGTATGAAGTCCATTTCGCATATGATAATAGCTACTATACCCATTGCTATCATGATATTTTGTATTCGTATGATTCCGGTGGACACCTTATGGATACTACAAAATCGTACCATCAAGCTGTGGGAGGCTAAGAATGAAAAAAGGCAAAAGCAACTTTTTTCTTATTGCTCCTTTTGCCCTTTGGGGCTGCATTTCAGTATGGACTAGTAATCTTGTCCGATTGACAGATAAAAGCGCAGTACCTTATGCTTGGGCTTCTTTGTTTTTCTCATATGGAATCGTAGCAGTGCATTATATCCAAGTGGCAGTATCCTCCAAAGGCTGTAACAATGCCGAAAACGAAAAAATTGCATGGGTTCAGCTTGGGCTTTCAACTTTGTTCTTGATAGTAGCTGTTGTTCTAGCTATTCAATGAAGGAAAGCAAAGTAATCACCCAAAGCAGTGTAAGGTCACAATATTTTCTATTCCAGCAGTATTCTAGTAGTTTCAGCATTTGTATGGTTCACATTTATTTGCCGAGGAGTATACACCTGAAGGGGAAAATTTAATGAAGGTGATTCCAATGGAGCTTTAGTGTATTGAGTGAAGAAAAAAAATAAATTAGGAGGCAGTATACTATGACTAACAAAATCAAACGGCTGATTTCCATTCTATTGGTCACGGTTTTATTTCTCCTGACCATTCAGCCAGCATTTGCAACTGGAAATAAGAGAAAGATCGATGATTATTCGATAGAAGAACTTCTCAATCTTTCTGTGCAAGAACAAGAGAATCTCGGATTTTATGTTTTGGCCGAGGTTCCAATGCGCATTCCTGTTTCTAATACAGACGGCTCAAGAGTTGTATCGTATATTGATGGAACATGGAGAGTTCTTTATACAAAGGCCAATGGATTGGGCTTTTATATGAGTGGAACTACCGTCGGTATTGGCCCGGATTTAATAAAAAATGTTTCAGGAACGGATTACTACACGAGCTATTCCGATAACATCGAACGAAGCTGCCCATTTTCAACGACAGCACTAGTTCCAGAACAAAGTATATATAATACAACCTATACATATGACTTCTATGATGTTGGAACTTATCTTGATTGCAGCGTTGGGTGTTATTTTGGAGTGGTTGGCTCAAGCAAACCAATCTATTGGAGTGCAACTACACAAGTTACCATCCCGAAATTATGATTTTGACCAGCTATGGATGAAATTGTTTTTGAACCCAGTGATGTCAATATGTTAGCAGCTTTAGGCATCGTCGAAAGTGTAAAGTTGTTTCCGTTTATGTTATCAATGGGAGAACTTCAATATGCTTGCGATTCAGAATATCGTTGCAAACAATTCGTGAATTGCCTTTCAGAATATTATCCTGACAGCCAAATTGAAGCTAGACAACTGTGGTCGAAATATCATGGTACAGCGAATGCGGTTCAATGTGATATGATAAATCATAAGCCACTGCGTGTTTGGGTCAGGAGTTCTGCCGATTGTTGGTGCGGCATTTATTATATTTGTTACTATGCAGCAAAGTATGGTACAAATAGAATTTTGCTTGCATCCAGAGAAGGTCTGAAAGAATTTATGGAAGGGAAAACCGATAAGATCTCACAAAAGTATTTGACGGAAGAAACTATTACTGAGTATGCCAAAAGATGGGGAAAGCTATTAAACGAAAACACCTCCATGCGTATTTGGCATGCGAACGATGTTAAAAGCGTTAACATAGATTATTTCGACCAGAGAATTATTAGTTTAGTATCGAGAATTCCTATTTCGGTTGGTGAACTTACCGCAGACGTATTAAAAGCGATTTCTGCTCCGGTAAGTGACTGGTATGTCATGAAACGCATAGAAGCACTTTTGAAAAAGGGTGTTCTTCAAGTCGTTATTCCAAACAAAATCTTTTATAATACCATCGTCCAGCTAAACGAAGAATAAAGGAATCCGAGCAAGTCGGCCCAACAGTCACCTCATTTCAACGAGAGGGGTGGCTGTTGGGTCAATTGTTCAAAAAGAAAAACTGAAGATAATAAAAAGTCTTGATTTCTCCATCAAAACATGGTATATACATTATACGAAACAGTGCTTTGAAAGAACGCTCCACCGTTCAATGATGTAGAATGAGAGGTGTCCGTCATGACCGCTGTAATCTACGCCCGCTATTCCAGTGATAACCAGCGCGAAGAATCCATCGAAGGCCAGATTCGTGAATGCACGGCCTATGCCGAAAAGAATGACATCACTATCGTCAAGCACTACATTGACCGCGCCATCTCTGCCAAGACGGATAATCGCCCTCAATTCCAACAGATGATAAAGGACAGCGACAAGAAGCTGTTTGATATTGTTCTGGTCTGGAAACTTGACCGCTTTGCCCGGAATCGCTACGACAGTGCCCGGTATAAGACCCAGCTGAAGAAGAACGGTGTCAAGCTCATGTCGGCTACGGAGATCATCTCCGAGGGGCCAGAGGGTATCATTCTGGAATCGGTTCTGGAGGGCTATGCAGAATACTACTCTGCCGACCTTGCCGAAAAGGTTGTCCGTGGACAGACAGAGAACATCCTGAAAGGCCGCTGCAACGGTGGTCGTGGAACGTTTGGATATACGCTGGATTCCGAGCGGAAATTTCACATCGACCCGCTTGCCTCCCCTTTCGTGCTGGAATCGTTCACGAAGTATCGGGATGGCCTCACGATGAAAGAGATTCGGGACTGGCTGAATGAAAACGGCATCAAGAACCCGGTCGGAGGCGAATTTACTTACAACAGCGTGGAGCACATGCTCAAAAACCGGCGTTATATCGGAGAACTGAAATTCCGGGATGTGGTCGTGCCGGATGCGATTCCGCCCATCGTGCCGCTGGAACTGTTCGATGATGTGCAGGAAAAGATTGCCAAAAACAAGAAAGCCCCTGCCCGAAGAAAGGCAGAGGACGATTACCTGCTGACAACCAAGCTGCACTGTGGTTGCTGCGGTGCGCTGATGTTTGGCGAAAGCGGCACAAGCCGGACGGGAGAAGTCCACCGCTACTATAAATGTGCCACGGTCAAAAAGAAGAAGGGCTGCAAGAAGAAAACCGTCCGCAAACAGTGGCTGGAAGATCTGGTGGTCAACCAGACCATGCAGCTTGTCCGGGATGATGCCGCCATGGAATCCATCATTGCCAAGGTGATGGATCTGCAAAACAAGGAGAACACCAACATTCCCCTTTATGAAAAGCAGCTCCGGGATGCGGAATCTGGTATTCAGAATATGCTGAACGCAATTCAGGCCGGTATCCTGACCAGCTCTACCAAGGAGCGGTTGGAGCAGCTCGAAGAAACCAAGCGTGAGCTTGAAGCCCGCATTGCGGAAGAAAAGCTGGCAAAGCCCAAGGTCACGGAAGATTTCATCCGCTTCTGGCTGCTGCGGTTTCGTAAGCTCAACATGAACCAGAAAGATCAGCGGCAGGCATTGGTGGATACATTCATCAATTCGATTTACCTGTATGACGATAAGGTTTTGATTACCTTTAACTATAAAGAGGGTACACAGACCATTCCTTTTGAAAAAGTAGAGGAATCCAAAGCAAAGGGAAATGGTTCGGATTTTGATTGCGTAACTGCACCAAGCAAGAAAGATCCGAACCTTTTCTCGAAAGAGAAGGGTTCGGATCTTTTGTTTTAGGCGGCGTGCCCGCCGCACAACAAAAGCATCCGCAGCGCATGGCCGGGCTGTTTCAGCTCAGGCGCAGTGCGCTGCGGATGCTTATTTTTTAGGCCGCGCCCCCTCTCCCAAAGGGAGAGGTCACACTGCGCCTAGGTTTTGGTTTTCGCAAAACCTTATCAAAAGGCCGCTATGAGCTCCCCCTTCGGGGGAGCTGGCATTGCGGAGCAATGACTGCGAGGGTTATCCTGAGAAATTACCCCACCAGCTGCTGATAGGCATTCAGGGTCTTGTAGGCCGGGTCGGAGTTGTCGGGGGCAAAGCGGCCGCCCAGCTTCTGGTCCATCAGGCCGTGCTCCACGCACCACTGCGCCGCCTTGGCGGTGTCCGGGTCTGCAACGTCCTTGAAGGCCGGGGCTTCGGCAGGCTCAGGACGGCCTGCGGTGTTCCACAGCAGCAGGGCAGTCTGGGCACGGTTCTCCGGCATGGCCACGCCCTCCGGCAGCAGGGCTTTCAGCTGCTGCTCGGAAACATAGCTGTACACGCCGTAACCCACCAGACCGGCCACGGCTGCGCCGCCCACCAGCAGGATGGCCGCGCCGCCGCCACCACCGCCGTCGTCGCCACCGGTGGAGACACCGGCGCTCTTGGACATGGCGCGGGCAGAGACATTTTCATTGGGCATCGTAAAGGTTGCGGTCCGCTGGTACTGGCCCGTCAGGGTGTTGGAAACAGACCCATAGGGGGTGATCTCCCACCAGCCAAACTCCTCGTTCTCCGGGAACTTGGTGGTGTCTGCCGTCAGGGTCACCGTATCGCCGGGCTTCACGTTCAGCACAGCACCGGTGCTGCCGTTCACCGTGGCAACACCGTCGGTCACTGTCAGCTGGTACTTGCCCGCCTCCGGGGGAATCGTGGAGTCGCCGCCAGTGGAGCCGCCGGTAGAGCCGCCGCCAGTGGAACCACCACCAGTGGAGCCGCCGGTGCCAGTCACATTCAGTTTGAAACTTACTTCCATTATATCGCTTCTGCACTTATAAGCGTAGTACACTACGTTTGTGCCTTCATCGACTGTCAGAATGTTCCCGTTGGCTTTGCCATGCTCCCATCCTGTAACCCGGGTTACATCAAAGTTCCCGGGCAGATTTCGCAGGTCAAACGTACGGTCAGGGTTCAGGGTAACGGTGTAAACGTTTTCACCGCTGTAAATATCAGTAGAACTGAAATTGAGATTCGGGTTGTTGTCCAAATTCAGGCTGGTGAGATGGTTATCCCCAAGCCACAATTTAGTCAAGTTTTGACTGCTGCTTACGTCCAACACGGTTAGCTGGTTGTCGAAGCAGTTCAGCTCCTCCAAGGCACTCATATTGTCCAAATTCAGCTGGGTCAACTGATTATGGGCACAATTCAGTTTCTTCAGCAGTTTATTTTGGCCCAGAATCAGCGTTGTCAGCTGGTTGTTTTGGCATTCCACACTTACCAAACGGGTCTTATGTTTCACATCTGCGTCCAGCTCTGTCAACTGATTTGCGGAACAGTTGAGTGTTACCAGGAATATACTATTTTTGACATCCAGTTGCGCCAGATCGTTGTGCGAGCAATCGAGCGTCACCAAATCTTTCAGATGCGATACATCCAGCTGTTTCAATTGGTTCCCAGAGCAAATCAGATGGTAAATTTTGGGATTCTTGCTCAGGTCCAGCTGGGTCAGTTGATTCGTATTGCATATCAATTTTTCCAACTCTGGATTCTGTCTCAGGTCTAATTTCTGGATAGAATTGTTTTCGCAATTCAACTCTTTCAGGTTGGGGAACGCCTCAATGCCTTTTAAGTTGCTGATGTTCCATCCTTTGACTTCGATACTTTCGACTTTTCTTTGTTCTTCCACCGTGAGGACATCTCTGCCACTTGCTTTGTAGTTTTTGATGTACTTTCTAAAGTTAGGGTCAGGGAAATTTTTCTCATTGATGGGCAGACTGGTTTCAAAGATGAATGTAGGTTTTACTCCCTTGCCGCAATCGTATTGGTAGCTCACCTCATCCTTGCCATCTTCCACTGTCAGAATCGTGCCAGAAACAGAGCCGCCGTGCCAGTTGCTTGCCTTTCCCACGTTAAAGCCGTGCAGAGTGTTCAGGTCAAACGTTCCGTTTGTAAGGACTGCGATAGGGTGCCTGTTTCCATCAGCATTTATAGTGCTTCCGACCATATTGGAAAAGTCCACACAAGCCAGCCGGTTTTCCGAACAGCTCAGATGGCTCAAGCTGGTATTCTTCCTCAAGTCCAGCGTTGTCAGCTGATTTCCATCACACGTCAGCGATGCCAGATTCTGATTCCGGCTTACGTCCAGTTCTGTCAATTCATTATGGTGACAATCCAGCAGTGTCAGGTTAGTCTGGTTTTTGACATCCAGCTCTACCAGTTGATTTACAGAGCAATTCAACTGTTTTAGCTGGTAGCAACGGCTAACATCCAGCGCCATCAGTTCGTTGTTGGAACAATCAAATTTGACCAGTTCCTCTTCGCTCCGCATTACGATTCGCCATATTTTGTTATAGGAGCAATCTACCTCCTCAAGTTTCAACCCAGAGAGAATGCCCAGATCCATGGAGGTCAGGTTATTATGGGAGCAATTCAATATTTTCAGTCCGCTTGAAAGAATAGGATAATACTCTTTCAGTTGATTATAGGAACAATCCAGCTCCCTCAGTTTGAAATTTTTGCCAACATTAAGTGTTGTCAAGCCGATACCGTGGCAATCCAGCGTTTCGAGATCTTCAAAGAAACGGATTCCCTCAAGATTTTTGATCTTGTAATCGTCAGGGATCGTCATCTCTGTGATGCTGAGTTCCTGCGCATCGAGCTTGCCATTGTGGTTTGTGTCACATCTTTCTTTGAGAAAGCGCTGAAATTCTGCATCCTTGAATTTCAGTACAAAATCCGGCGAATCAAAAGCAATTCCTGTGCTCGCCGCAAAGGCGCTGAAGGGCTGGAAGGTGAACACCATAGCCAGTGTCAGCAGAGCACTGACCAGGCGCGTTCGTTTTGTGAATCGTTGTTTCATGGGGTGCTCCTTTCTATGGTAAAATTTATTTTTTCAGGGCCCCATTCGGGAGAAGCGTCAGCTTCTGCCGAAAAAAGGGTACCCTTTTTTCAAAAAGCGGTCATTGCCCGGCAGGGGGCAGAATGGTCATTCTGCCGTCCACCGCCGCATCCAGCATCTCGTGCTCCCGGAAATATTCCATCAGGATATCCTGGCAGGAGGTAGCCACGCTGCGGGGCTTCTGGATCTTGCAGATGGTATCGTAGGAGATGTTGAAAAAGCTCTCGATGTTTTTGAAGTGGTAGTTCTGCAGGCCCACGGTGAACAGGGCATCGTCGCCGATCTCCTTACCCACCTCCTTGCCGCAGTAGGTAAAGTAATCAAAGTCGCCCTTGGCGCGGTCGT
>OJOI01001236.1_pt1 | contig 14749 bp, 9 predicted proteins | sample 1598061 | NCBI WGS metagenome assembly OJOI01 (sample SAMN01915224, study PRJEB22387) | human gut metagenome | isolation source: stool | host: Homo sapiens | place: USA
CTGCAAGGTCTCTCTTGTTAATAGTAATCTTTCCTGTACCTTCGCTTACGAATACACGTGCAATTGCACGTTTACGTCTGCCTAATGCATTTACTACTTCCATTATATCTTATTTATATGAATTAATATCAATCATTTTCGGGTTCTGAGCAGCCTGTTTGTGTTCGCTACCAGCGTAAACATACAAGTTATTCAGCAATTTAGCTCCCAGGATATTCTTAGGAAGCATGCCCTTCACTACTTTTTTCAGTAATCTCTCTTCACCGTTCGGTTTTGTGATCAAACGGGCAGGAGTCATTTCTCTCTGACCACCAGGATAACCTGTATATGACAAATAAACTCTGTCATTCCATTTGTTACCAGTCAGTTTTACTTTGTCTGCATTGATGATGATAACGTTATCACCGCAGTCTACGTGAGGAGTAAAGTTTGGTTTGTACTTTCCTCTCAGCAATTTTGCAACTTTTGCTCCCAGACGGCCTAATGTTTGGTCTGTAGCGTCAACGATAACCCATTCTTTGGTTACAGTCGCTTTGTTTGCAGAAATGGTCTTGTAACTTAAAGTATCCACTCTAATTTTGTTTTTTAAATGTTACTACTAAAAATTTCTTCACCACTCATTAGTCTTCCCCGGACAAAGGAATACTAACTTGCTATGAATTAATCTCTTATCATTTTGTGATAATAATCGGCTTGCAAAAGTACGGCTTTTCTTTGAATTGGCAAACTATTTTTGTATATTTTTCCAGTCGCCTATTCTATTGAGAGTCTTCTCAATACCCGTTATTATTCATTCCATTGAGTTTCGGATTACTTTGTATCTCTTTCAGAGGGATAGGGAAAAGTTCATGTTTACCCTCCGTAAAATTCCGGTAAGCCGGATATGGTTTGTTCTCTTTCTGATTGACGGAACTGATCTCACCAAACAGTTTCAGAGCCTTTCCCAACACTCCCCAACGTATCAGATCATATTTGCGCTGTCCTTCAAAAGCCAGTTCAAAGCCGCGTTCCCAGTAGAGAGCCGTCCGGAACTTTCCTTCCGGTGTAGAGTCGTCAATGAAAGTCAGGTTATGTGTCTTTTTCCGTATGCTCATCATTTCATCATAATTCGCTTCTGTAATAGAAGTCGCTTCAGCACGTGTACGTACGCTATTCAACAAATCCCATGCTTTCTGTCTGTCCGTTCCTGTTTCATTATACGCTTCGGCAGCCATCAATACCACATCAGCATAACGCAAAGGACAATAGTTTACATCCGCATAATTGATATTCTTGTTCCATGACTCTTTCGGCATCCATTCCCGGCGCCATTTTCCCACATACCAGCTACCTGCACTTCTTTCTTCTTTTACATGCTCTTTTTTAGTACCATTCCAGGTATAACGATAGGTGCAAATAGCGACATCACGACGTTTATCGCTCGCTTCGAAGAAGTTACGCCATTCGGGGACTACTATAAAGAAACCGTTGGCACGTCCCATATACTGATTTGATTCAGATGCAGAAACTCCGGTAGGTTCCGCCACCTGCGGACCATTATAAATTCCCCATGCTCCACCGTTACGACGTCCTTGCGAATGATAGAAAGCAATCTCCCAAAGGCTCTCCTTATTATTCAGTACCCCCTGCGAGTAGCTTTTAAAGAGTGCCTCATAACCACCGTCATAAAAATCATGGTATCCTTTCTTTTCAAAAGCCTCCCACTCTTTTATCACTGCATCGAAATATTCCATCCGCTTACTTTCCTCCGGACGTTTCAACTGTCCATTCGACTGAAGGCTGTATCCTGCACGCTGCAAATATACACGCATCAGCAATGCACGGGCAGCTCCCTGTGTCACCCGTTCGGGACTGGAAGAAGCTGTGGCCCAATCCAGATTGTTCTTAGCGAAAGTAAGGTCGGATATAATCACGTCATAAATCACATCCCTGTCCACACGTTCACCAAAAGCAGATTCGTAGGATGATGAATAAGATGTTTTGAAAGGCACATCTCCCCAATATCTCACCAAATCAAATGCGAGGAAAGCACGCAGAAAGCGAGCTTCCGCTTCCAATGCTTTCAGACGGGTATTTTCTGCGTATCCTATCATGCCACAAATTCCGTCAATGGTGAGGTTAGCCCGGTCGATTCCCTCATATTTCAGTTTCCAGATACTTTCAATCCACGTATTCGTGGAGTTTAGCTGATAATGTGCAATATCGTGAACCTGATTGTCAGACTGCGTACGAGCCGTATAATAGGTATCATCCGATGCGGGAGAAGCCATTTCGTACCAACCGTAATGATTAAAGTCCGACAATGAACTATATATTCCCATCACTGCCATTTCCGCTTTATCTTCCGAATCGAAATAGCGGTCCCGGTCATATTTTGAGTTAGGTTCTTCCGTCAGCAAATCCTCGCAAGAAGAAAATCCTGTTGCCAATAGGGCGAATACGGCATATAATAGATGTATCTTTTTCATGATTACTATGTATTTAAAGAATTAAAATGCTACGTTGAGACCAAAAATAAAAGAACGGCTAAGCGGATATGCCCCAAAGTCAACACCCGGTGTCAAACCGCTTTTCATCGTAGAGACTTCTGGATCGAAACCTGAATACTTAGTCCAAGTCAAGAGATTATTACCGGTGGCATACAAACGCAAGTTCTTCAATCCTACCCTTGCAATCAGGTTTTTAGGGAATGTATATCCCAAAGTCACATTACTTAGTTTCAAATAGGAAGCATCCTCCACTGCCCATGAATGAATATAATTGTCTCCTTGTTGAGCATCATGATAAGCAGCTACGGTTTTACCAGCATTCAAAGCAGCCAGTTCTCCGGGATCTGTCACTTTCTGTCCATCCGAATTGATAGTCATCCAGCGATTAGAGCTATTCATCACATCCAATGCGTTGTAGTTCAAGCTACCCACCTTACTGGTAACCAGTTTGGTCGCATTCAGTACTTCATTGCCATAGCTGAAAGTCAGGAATATACTCAAATCAAATCCTTTGTAAGTAAAAGAGTTGTTCAATCCTCCGTAGAATTTCGGTTGAGCGTTACCAATGACCGTTTTATCATTTTCATCAATCACATTATCATCTCCGGTCAAGTTCTTAAACTTCCACATACCCGGACGAATCTGCCCTTTATCACCATGATAAGATACTCCATCTTTTAATGTATAAGTCTGCGTAGAAGCATCATAATTGAAATCATCTACCTGATACAGGCCCTCGGTGATGTAACCATAAAACTGTCCTAATGGTTCTCCGACAGCAATACGATGGGTATTTTGATTAAAGCCGAACTTGGCTTCATAGAGTTGTACCGCCTCACCGGTCAATGCTTTCACGGAATTTTTATTGTGCGACAGCGTCAGTGTAGTATTCCAACTAAACTTCTTTGTAGAGAAATTCACTGTATTCACAGTCAGTTCCACACCTACATTCTTCGTTTCTCCGGCATTAATCAACATACTCTGATAACCGGAAGAATAAGGCAACTGGGCGTTAAGCAGCAAATTACTACTCCTATTTATATAGAATTCGGGTGAAACAGTGATGCGTTGATTCAGAAATCCTAAATCGACCCCCATATTAAAAGTCTTGTTCGCTTCCCACTTCAGATCGGGATTCGGTATCTGCTTGGAAGCATAACCGGGAGTAAGCTGATCTCCCATAGCTGTGATGATGGAAGACATCAAAGCAAGGCTGTTATAGCTACCGATTCTGTTGTTACCCGCCAAACCGTATCCGATACGGAATTTCAAGTCGGAGAAAACATTCAGTTTCTTTATAAAATCCTCTTCACTCACACGCCAGGCTGCCGATACGGCAGGAAAATATCCCCATTTATTATTCTTTCCGAATTTAGAAGAGCCATCCGCACGGAACGTCGCGGAAAACAAATACTTATCGGTAAAGTCATAGTTGAGACGAGCGAAGAAAGAGAGCAGATTATCATCATAGTTTTCATCGGACGAAGCAACGGATGGAGTACCCAGACTCATATCTCCCAAAATGAACTCATCGGTAGGCAACCCACTGACACCGGATTCGAGCACACGAGTCCAGCGTTTTACAAATTCCTGCCCCAATTGCACTACCACTTTATGCTTCTTCTGAAAACGTTTGTCATAAGTCAGAACGTTAGAGGTCTGAAAACTTCCGGTCTCCGTATTCCTGATAGAGCCGTAAATACCGCTGCGTCTTCCCATAATAGATTGGTCGCCATAGAAAAGCTCCCGGCGGTAAAGCTGATAACGCATACCCGTATTGTTGCGGAAGGTCAATCCTTTGATGATTTTGAAAGTCAGTCCGCCATTGGCTTGCAAAGTACGTGTTTCCTTATTATCCTTTTCTTCAGCGGCGGCAATCAATGGGTTCTGCATCACGTTTCCGTCTGCATCGCTTAATACAGGGTCTTCTCCTGCCAACAAATCCGAGTCATTGCCACGTATACCAATGGTAGGACGGTATTGCAAAATCTGAACCATTTTATTAAACTTTGCATCTACATTACTTCCGCCTTCATTCGTACCGTTTCCGGCAACACCTGCTCCATACACTTTCAGATAATCGAAGTTGATACGTCCTGTAACGGAGAGCCGCTTATTCACTTCGCTTTTCACGCTAAGCGCAATATTATGTTTGTCGCTGCCGCTATATACCATCGCACCTTCATCCTTGAAGTAACCATAAGACATATTGTAGTTCAACTTATCATTACCACCGTTGACGCCTACCCGGTAATTTTGCGTAACGGTAGTGCGTCCCATCGTACGGTCCAGCCAGTCGATACCTTTACGGTTACCATAGTTTTCATGAAGATCGACAAAACCACCATAACGGTTTTGCCATGACCGCATACTTTCCTCGGGATCAGTAGCATCTCCTAATGTTCTTTCATAATCCGCCAACACAAATTCCTCTACACTTAATACATCCAACCGCTTGGCAAGCGTACGCACACCAACATAAGAATCGAAAGTAAGAGTCGCTTTCCCTTCACTTTTCGCACCGCTTTTGGTGGTAATTACCACTACGCCATTCGCTCCCCGGGCACCGTAGATGGCTGTTGCCGAAGCGTCTTTCAACACGTCGATACTTTCAATATCGGCAGGATCAAGGCTGGACATGCCATCTTCTGTCGGAAATCCGTCGATAATATAAAGCGGCTCGTTGCTTTGCGTAATTGATATACCGCCACGAACACGCACTGACATCGTAGCACCAGGCTGACCGTCTGTCTGTATAATCTGCACACCTGCCATACGTCCCGCTAAAGCCTGGGTTACATCAGACGAAGGAACTTTGAGCAAATCGTCGCTTCTCACAGAAGCCACGGAACCGGTCAGGTCTTTACGCTTTACCGTTGCATAACCGATAGCTACCACCTCATCCAACAATACCGACGCAGCCTTCATGGTCACATCAATCTGTTTCCTTCCTTTCACGGCTACTTCCATATTTTCCAATCCGATAAAAGAGAAGACCAAAACATCTTTCTGCGGATCACTAACGGTAATGGTGTATTTACCATTGATATCGGTAATGGTACCCGTGTTTTGTTTTCCTTTCACGGTTACATTTCCTCCAATCACTTCCAAGCCTTCGTTGTCCACCACCTTACCGGTAACGGTCAAACTCTGGGCATAAATGCCGGATGCACCGACAAGAAGCAACAAAATGCAAATAATTCTACTTTTCATCATATTCTGTTTGTTATTTATATTCACTATATTTCATTGTTTATCATTGATTTACTACCCGGGTAGATATAGGACTCCGGTCGGTCATTTCTACCACCTGATAAGCCCCGTCTATCTCGTCGTAAAGCAACGAAGAACCCGTATATTGTCGAGAGTAAAAATTGCCATTCAACGCAGGATTGTCTGTTCCATAACTAAATACCGCCTGTTCGGTGCGATGACTCACTACAAGTTCGGGTGCTTTGGAAGCATCCAAAACCGCTTTAATCGTCCAGTCGCCTACGTTAAAGGTATCACCGTCACGGTTGATAATAGGGACAGCCTCATCTCCTACCTGGATAATAGCCAGGAAACGGGTGGCAGAACAACCGCCAACCCGTGCAGTCAAGTGCCACTGGTTAGGATACTCCGCTCCGGTGATGGCGGGCGGCACTACGAAACGGTCCGTTTGAGACAGCGTAAAAACATGTCCTCCAAACAGTTGCGTCACTGCCACCCATCCTTTGGTTTTATTATTTGTAGACAACGTTTTCTTTGTTACATCCATCTTAAATTCCGTAGGACTATGCAACAACCACTCCCAGCGGACAGCTTCCGAAGCCTCCAGTTCATCATACACAATCACCGTATGAGGATGAAGCATCAACACATGCCGGCGGTATTTAGTCAACGGGGTGGCACCGAATCCATTTTCCGGTGTCTGCTCAATACCTGCCTGCTTAAAGTAGCCAACCCACATCGGGTCATTGCTGATACCTCTGTAAGCATGTGAAGCATCTCCCAAACAGTAACTGATATGCTGTCCGCCCATAGCACGCGTCACACTGCCATAACCTTCGGTAGAATAAGGTTGCCCGATGCCGTTTACCAACAGTGAATTATGCGCCCTCGTATGGCGATAGGACATCAGATTATGAGCATCGCTGAAATTCTGATAATAACCCGTACTGCGATACACATCGACACCTTTATACAACAGGTTAAAAGCATTCTGACTGGCAGTAGTGTGACTGCCGGACCCGAATGTACTGGAACGGAACGAGAGTGCAAGATCCTTTCCCGTATCTTCCGGAGCACTGTGCATGGCTACTTCACCAGCGTCTTTATACCATACCATTTTATCAGCCCTGGCAGGAAAAGTTGTATTGTAATCCTGCTCGGTGCACATCCGGTAAAGACGCAATTCATAATCCCGGCGCAACAGCTCCCGACATTCTCCGGCATACCATCCGGCATAGGAATCACCCGTTTCACACGCCAGATAATCAGCAAAGGCAGCAACCAAACGGTTGGGTTCACTCCCCTTTTCACTACTGTCACCAAAGCCGTTGCTTTTCGATCCCGGCGGGCAAGTATAAACCAACGAACGTCCGGCATTCTGATACCACGGATGTGATAGAAAATCGTACCGACTGATAAATGAAAGAAGAGACGGCATATACGCCAAAGTCAATATATTGGCACTGAAATAACCGGTACCATTGTGCCATATACCGTCGCGATTGAACCCGGAGGCAGGAGCGCGGGCTGTCCATAATTCGTAATAATACTCCATCATGGGCAGCACTTCGGAAGAATAAGCCGGTTTGTCGTAAAGCGACAAAGCCACTTGAAAGAGGACACGCATATTCTGCTGCCAAAAATGATTATCAAAGAGATGGTTTTCCTGAAAACCGCAATTTACCTTGTAATAGTAACGTGCCACACGCATCATCAGTTCTTCGGCAGCAGTACGATCGGAAGCAAACAAGTTATTATAAAGCAGATCGTAGGCTGCAACAAGACACCATGCGATGTTGCTAGCAGTAAAGTTGGATGCAAAAAGTTGTCCATCAGCAGGGGGAGCGACAATCAACGCTTCGAGAAGCTGACGTAACTTTTCGGCATAAATTTCTTTTTGGGTTAAATGATAGGCCTGATAAAGATAAGTGGCATGTTGCCGGAGCTCTTCTGCACGGCTATATAAATCAGTCATTCCGGTGTATTCGGCTTTCAATGCCTGTGAAGCACGACTTTGTAGTTCTGCATATTCAGGGTGTGAAGTGACACGGTTACGAGCCTCTCCGATACGGTCGTCTAAAAAACAGTAAATACGAGGATGCAGACGGGGAGCATTTGCTAAGAATGTTTGAAAAGGAGGTGTTATGAATTTCGGTGTATCATTCTTTATTTCAAAACGATAGGTAGAGCTCCATTCACCGGGCGTAGTTCCATTAAGATTAGTGGAACGAAAACGCCAATACCATGTGCCGACCTCCAAGCGGCGATGAAGATTATACATACACCATTCCTGCGGTTCGGTAAGTAGTGTTTCGGAACTGCTGAAATCTTCAGTACGTGAAAGAGAAAATTGCAGTCTTTCGCCCGTCTTCATGGCTTGAGGGACAATAAGGGGAGCAGGATTCAGACACAATTCATTATCTGCTTTGGGATAAGGTTGCGTCCGTATCTTATCCTGATAGGCATCGGGAGTTCCGGCTGGCGTTTCAGGCTGTGTATGGTCCGGTTCGGGCATCGAGTCAGATGTACAGCTACAGAACAACTGTACCATGAACAAAAGAAAAACCGATAGGCGAAATGTGGTGTGCATATTATTTTCTTTTCTTGGTATAAGATTAGAGGGCTATTTTCAAAAGTTTCAATGTAAGAAGAAGGTAAAGCGGGACGGGGGGATCCCACTTTCCTTGAACTTCTATTGAGTAAGGTCGAATATTCAGTGACTATTTAAAGATTGTAATCATCGGGCGGCAAAGAGCTTGTTGGTTAGCAGCTGTTTTAACAGCAATACCCGCTTCTTGTGCATTAGTTACGGCACTACTGGCCACATTAATACGTACACCAGAAACATTACCTTGGTTATTGATAGTACTGGAAGCATAGTTTACCGTAGCAATCGGTTCTCTATCAAACATTTTACCATTGACAAACTCAAACTCCGGCATGTTTCTAAAGTCCTCACTACCAGTAGCAGGTACCTCTTTCATAGTAAACAATGTACCCATAAACGCACTCAATTGCGACAATGTAGGAATATACCATGCACTCAAATTCTCACTAACAGGAGCATGTTCTCCCACCCATTTTTCATAAGTTGTTTTAAACGCAACGTCTCCAAGACTTGTTAACAACACCTCCGTAATCTGTGTTCCATTAGTCATACTTGCTGCTGTCTCAACCAGATTTGTTAACACACCGTCAGGATTAAGAGATTGACGACCAGTCGCCACATTTTCAATCGCTACTGCATATCCAGCAATTGTCTTACCTTGAAGTGCTACAGGATAATTAGCCGGCACATCACTACCAATAGTCTCCATCGTGAAAACAATACCAACAGCATCCGCCGCATCACGTACCACTTTACCTTCGGCATTGATATAACTACCAACTTTCATTTCCAATGCTTCATAATCCGGATCCACTCCTACTTCAATGTCAAAGTTTCCATCTCCGATTTCAAATTTAGCCATAACCTGCATATTAGCATCCAAAGGTAATGTATTTGCCGGTATTTTAATCTCTTTACTATATCCGCTACTCAATGCCATAGTTATTTCTTCTGTAAATTTACCTACATTTGAAGGAGCAAAAAAGAAATTAGCGAACCAATTGCCATCCGCAGAAGCAAAACCTGCATTTGTATAAGTCACAGGAGTTGTAGCAGAACATTTACCCTCTAAAATATCATATCCGCTCAAAGCGTTATATTTTATTTCCAGTTTATTAGCTGCCGCAGCTACTTCCGGTTTTTTCGGTTTTACGCTTACATTAGCAAACGGGCGTTTCAATGTCACACTGGCATTACCAATCGTTTCCAATTTTCCGCAGAAAGCGTCGCTGGCTGCCATCAACGCATCATTTGTCAGATCGAATGATGCAGTATTATATCCTACTGCTCTCAAATCAGCAGTGTTATATACTTTATTAGCGGCACCACTTTCTGGTACGTATTCAGCCCAAAACAATGCCTTCGACACTTCTTTTTGTTCATCTACGGAAATGGTGAAAGATACCTTACCATCCGTAATCGGTTTAATTACCTGATCGCCTATCTTATTGCCATCAGCATTCAGTAATTGCATGATACATTGCATCGTATAACCGGTAGGGATGGTAACACCCGCACGGCTAAAGACGTTATTTACAGGAGCCTGTACAGAGATAGTAACAGGAGCATTGATTTCTGTTCCGTTATCCGAAACGATTTCTTCTTGTCCACAGGATGCGAAAAGCACTACGAACAAAGCCATTAGCGAATAAAATAAGTTCTTTTTCATGATCTTAATTGTTTTATGGTTAAGCTATTTTTAATTGATTTGTCTATTTTATAATTCTCCAAGATCTACCTCCAGATCACCGTCATAATCGGGGTCGATCCCTATTCCTCCATTGGCATCGGAAGTCAGGAAGTTACCACGTGCCGTTGTGTTTTTGCCCCGTTCACAAGGAATACGGAAAGCTGTACGTGCCAGCACTTCATTCTTCTCATTCAAGATTTCGAGTTCTACAGGAATAGAAACGGTTTCTCCGGCATCGGTTAATACATAGTCGAATCCCAGTATCAGTTCTTTCGTACCATCAGCAGGGCGTTCAAAGGCCACTTTATATTCCATGTACATGAGCGAGTTCTTGGGTACATCGTCCCACAAATTGTAGCCGGTAGGCAAATAATCACTGTACTTCACACGAGCGGTAAAACTTTCACCTTTCAGTCCGCCTGTGGACAGTTTATTGAGAAACGTAGCCACATCTTTAGCCACCAGTTCATAGCGTGCTACAGGACGATACAGTTCAACGTCAAGACTTGTTTCAGCTCCCCAATGATTGCGGAAAGAAGTCAGATCCGCCATAGCAGAAGCAGCAAGAACATCTTTATAACGGCTATTCCCTATATACTTTCCGGCAGGAAGGATAAAAGCCAGATTCTTGGCATCGTAAACAAGTCCCTGTTCAGGTGTCTCCGCATTCACATAATCGGTCCACACCAGGATGCGGTAATTACGGGTGTGCAGCTTCATACTAACAGACAGACTGGCACGGTTAAAATCCTCTTCATATACCGTTTGCCGTGCCGCCACCTGTCTATCCAGATAGGCTTCTACGATGAAACGACGCAGATAGTTGGTTTCCGACGCACGGGTGATGGTCACCGGTGCTCTTTCTGCCAAACTTAGATTCATTGCCAGATTAAGGTTGAGTGTTACAGCTGTCGGGTCCACTCCCAATTCTCCTTCGGGAGTCATTTCCGGTTCTTCGTGCAGGCTGCATCCATTCACCAGCAGGGTGCTGAACAACAAGAAAGTGCACTGTGCCAGTATATATAAATTTCTTCTCATATTGTTATCTTATTTATATGTATGTTCCTATCTAAGGTTAGAAGCGGTAGACCAACGATGCTCCCACACGGGTTATCCCCCAGTAATGACGGACACGCGTATCCAGCTGTGCTCCGTTGTCTACATTATAATAGGTGTTATACTTCATGTTGGCATATCCCACTCCCAGATTAAATTCCGCTCCCCAGTGTTTGGAAAGAGGGAGTTTGTAACCGTAGCTTATTCCGGCTCCCAACAGCGGGCGATCCGTATCTTGATAACGGTCATCGTTCCACTTCACGTTAAACCATGCCACGTGGGCGTGCAGTCCGACAAAGTGTCCCCGTCCTGTTTCATTTCCTATCCACCAGCGGGCTTCAGGTTGCAATGCTACCGTACGCACGCCGTGCTTATCCCCCAAGTCCCACAAACTGCAAGTCAACGGCAACTCTACCGTGATCTTTTTATGCACCTGCATTTCCACGGCAAGGTTCAGCAAAGCACAAGCATCATATACTACATTCGTTTTCAGTGCCAGATAGCGTTGACCATCAAAGGCAGCCGCTTTCTTTCCTGCATTCTCTTTGCCGGATTGGCGTTTATCCTCCTTTTCTGAAGAAGTCGCAACTGCTGTTTCCTGCTTTTTCCCGCCGGGCTTGTAAACCGTAGTTTCCTCCGGAGCTGCCGAAGTCTGTACACGGGGTTTACCGGGAGTCTGTGCCGACAAGACGGTTATGCCCGATAATGCAGCCAACAGACATATAGTTCTCATATTAAAAGTAGAGTGTCTCATATATTCGTATCTTTCATGTTCATTGATCAGATTTCCAGTTCGGGCACTGTATCCCTCATTACCGTTTCGTACCCATCCTCATTGATGACAGTAGCTTCACCTTTATAAGTGATATTCACCTTCTCTTGAGTGCTGCGGATAAAGAATGAAGGAGCACCGTCGGATTTCAGGTTAACACTGATTAGCCATCCGCCCACTTTGATACGTCCGTCGGACAAGATTTCGGGATCTTTGGCAGGATATTTCAGTGCATGTGTATTGATGACAGTGGCAAAACGATATACTTGTGCCTTTTCCGATGTAGCGGTGAAATGCCAGTGATTAGGATACTTCTTGAACACCCCTTTGTCATCAGCACGTAGCCAGTTGACTGCCGGATAGAAAAAACGGCTCGTCGTATCAGTCTGCAATGTTCCGGTGGAGAAAAGATAAGCGTCTGATGCTCCTCCGCGGTTCGTGGCTTGAATATGCACGAAGCGATGATTCGATTGATCCACTGTCATGGGATTTTCTGTGGTATGCAGCAAATAACTCCAGTTTACAGGTTCGTCTGCCACGAGTTCGTCATAGATAAAGATGAGTCCAGTCTTTCCCAAATTGACAATGTGACGGCGGAAAGTTTTCACATGGTTCTCATCCCAGCCATTTTCGGGCGTATAATGCACCTCCGACTGTTCGCCGCGTGTCAGCCAAAGCGGTGAAATCACTTTTCCGTAAGCATTGGAAGCATCACCCAGCACATAACCAATCTTCTCGCTGGCATAATAACGGGGAATCCATCCATATCCTTCCGTACCGATACGTTGTCCCATACCGTTCACCAAAATTGTATTGTGAGCACGCGTGGCACGATGGCACAACATACTATGTACGTCGGTAAACTCAATATGGTGTCCGCTACTGTAAAATAATGGTTTTCCACCATAGAACGTATTGAAAGCATTCTGATTGGCAAGTGCATGAGAGGTAGAACCATAAGGGCTTGACCGGAAACTCCACATCGCATTTCCACCTACTCTGTCCCAGTTCGTCTGGAAAGAGGCAAGTCCTGTTGCGGGGAAGACGTATCCTGCAGGGAGTGCTGTCAATCCTTCACCTTCCGGCAGAGGTTTATCACATTGCAGGCGAAACCAGGCCAGATCACCGGGCTTACTCAACAAGGCTTTCTTCATATAATCCGGTTCCACTTTCAATGTACGGCGTACGAAATCAGCGGCATACGTGTTTCCAGTAAGGCGTGCCAAGGCATCCAAATATCCTATACGGATACTGTTTGGACGTCCCACATTCTGATGCGAACTTCCGTTTCCTCCGGATTTGGAAAAAGGAGGTTGCTGGAAGATGGTATACATGATATTTCCCTGATACCAAGGATCGGAAAAGAAGTCGTAACCGGTCAGTTTGCTATAATAGTAAGGCACTTCTACTAATGTACGGGTGTTGACCGTAAAGTAAGAATCGCCATTGTGCCAGCCACCGTCTTTGTTCAATCCGGGGAAACGTGCCAACCATACGTTATAACAGTAATCCACCCATGTATCGGCTTCGGGCAGATCGCCATACACACTGAATGCCGCCATTGTAAGGATGCGAAGTGTCATCTGCCACACATGATTGTCGGCGATGTGGTTCTCCATCCGGTTATTAAAGTTCTCATACATTTCACCACCTTTATTTTTGATGGCTTCCAGCAATGCTTTCTTTTGTGATGTATTCAACCGGTCGTAGAAAGAATCATAAGCCATAGAGCAGAGAGACAATAAGCTAGAAGCATTAAAATCTCCTTTCACATTCTTATCTTTATCCCAGTCGGCCATGATAAATACCCGTTTGATGGCTTCGTCAGCATATTTAGTATCCTGCGTCAGCAACCAGGCCCGTATCAATGCTTCGGTATTTCCCTCTTCCGCATCGATGATGCGACGGCTTTCACGAGTGAGGTATGAATTTATCTGCATCTCGTTCTTCAGATTCTTCACCTGCGAGACATTAATATCTTTCACTGATTTCATTGGAGTCTGAAGTACCTGATCTGCACGTTCAAGATACCATTGCCTTTCTGCCTTTTGTTTGCTGTGATTTATAAAGTCCTTCCATTCGTTCTTCATGATCCACACACGCGGATGGTCGGCAGGTAGTTTTGCCAACACTGTTTTCAATGAAGGCGGACAGAATTTGCCCGAACGATCTTCTACGGTGACTTGCTGGGTGCTTCCCCAAGTCACTTGTCCGTTTTCTACATAACCGAACTGCCAGTACCATACACCCGGCGCAAGCGGTTGTCCGGATTATAGAACGGCCAGCGAGTTTCCACCTGAACAACTCCCGACTTCAATCCGGCATCTTGTGAATAACGTAACTGATAGGTAATCTTTGTTTTATCTACCTTCTTTACTTTGTGTTCAAATCCATCCAGCGGGCTACCCTGGGAATTCATGTCCGAACGGAGCGGCCACTGAAAAGAAACCGCGCGATCATTTACCACCGCTTTGTCGAGGGGAGAAGGAGTGGCACGCATTTCGTGCATCAATGTCGTCTCCGTCAGCTTGATGACTGCTTGCTTTTGCGCATGTGTCATTTGTACAGCCGCAGATAAGATTGCAAATGAAATCAATACTATTTTTCTCATGATATCAAATAATTGGTTTTTCTGTAGGCAAATGTAGGTAAACTGTCCGAAACAGGACTTTCAATTCATTTCTTCCTTCTCTGATACTGTCTAACAGAACTTTGTTTTCGTTCATTTCAACTTAAAATTCGTCCAATACAAGCGTTACAGGAGGCTACAAAGAGGGTAAAAGGGTAAAATAGCCCCAAAACGGAATGATTGAAACTGATAGAAAAATGAAGGTAATTAGTCCTTGTTTAGTTCCTTTTTATACGGTTTTCACCACAGAGGACACGGAGGACACAGAGGTGAATTTGTTTTATGACTTACG
>OJOI01001238.1_pt1 | contig 14739 bp, 15 predicted proteins | sample 1598061 | NCBI WGS metagenome assembly OJOI01 (sample SAMN01915224, study PRJEB22387) | human gut metagenome | isolation source: stool | host: Homo sapiens | place: USA
GAATATTCGGTCCTTTTTTATTAAGCTGAAACTTCTTTATCCGTTACAGCTCCTTCTTTTACAACAATAGGTAATTCAATTGTTATTTTAGTTCCTACATCTTCTTTTGAAGTTAAATGAATATCTCCTTTATAATAATAGACAACATGCTTTACAATGGATAATCCTAGTCCTGTTCCAGGTATCGTTTTGGAACGTTGTTTATCTACGCGATAAAAGCGTTGAAAAATTCGATTTTGATCTTTATTTGGAATTCCAATACCCGTATCCTCTACACTAAAATACATATTGTTTTGATTCTTTTTCAACACAATATCAATACGTCCATTCACCTTATTATATTTGATCGCATTCGAAATCACATTGTAAAAGATTCCTTTAATATGATCCATACTCGCAAAGACTGTAAATTCTGTCGCATTCACATATATTTTTAAATCCATTTTCTCAATTTGCACTCTTAAAGTTTCTATAATAGAATCCAATAACTTCTTTACTTGAATATGTGAATATGTCACTTGCATTTCTTCCGTTTCTAATTTAGAAATGGTTAAAATATCATTGATCAACTGCGTCATATGATCACTTTCTTTTAAGACACAATCCAAACACGTATCAATTTGATTACTATCTTGAATAGTATGTGAACGAATCAATTCCGTATATCCACGAATCGAAGTCAATGGTGTTTTCAATTCATGACTCGCATTACTAAAAAATTCCTGGCGAACCTTTTTTTCTTTTTCCAGTCTTTCCAAATACTTTTTATTTTCTTTTGACATATTTGTCAGAGCATTTGTGATTTTATAAAGTTCTGGATAATTATATGTGTTAAAAGTTAAAACATCTTCGGATATGTTCGTTGAATTAATTGTATTTGTGATATCTTGAAATGGTTCAACAATTTCATCGGCCATTCTCTTAGATAAGATAAATACAACCATAAACGATAGGCATATACTAAAAATAAATGGAGCTAATAAAATAGAAATAGATTGACTCAATCCATCAAAAGGCATAGCTAAACGAACAATTGTTTGATTATCATCTTCATAATCTGCCACATATAAATAAGATCGTTGCATCGTACTTGAATGACGGATACATGTACCTGTTCCTTTTTCTAGAGCTTGTTTTACTTCTTCACGTTGTAAATGCTTTTCACTGATCTTATCTTTGTAGTTATCATATAAAACTTTACCATTTCGCTTAATAATTGTAATACGAATATCTTCCGATTTAAATGTATCTCCTAAACGAGTCGTATTTAAATCATCAATTTCTAAATTTTTTACAAGCTTCACTGTATTCATCAAATACTGTCTATCTTGTGAAATGGATGCTTTGTACAAGCTTACATAAAGTAAACCAAACCCAAGAAGAAATGTAATTAAAAACGTAATTAAAAAGGAACGAACAATTTTCTTATGCATCATTATCTCCAGCTACCAAACGATAGCCAACTTGTCTTACAGATTGAATCCAAGATGCATATTCATTGCCTAGTTTTTTTCGTAATGAATTAATATGTACATCTAACGTTCTACTTTCACCGATAAAATCATATCCCCAAATTTGGTTGATTAACTCTTCACGAGAAACGGCTCTACCTTCATTTTTAGCTAAATATTTAAGAAGTTCAAATTCTTTATATGTTAATTCTACAGGTTCTTCATGAATCATTACAATGCGTTTATCCAAATCAATACATAATCCGTGAATCTGAATCAAACGCTCATCCTTTTTACTTCTTCTAAGTAAAGATCGAATTCTTGCTGCAAGTTCTAAAACACTAAATGGCTTTGTCAAATAGTCATCAGCTCCTAGATCTAATCCCATAATTTTATCTAATTCTTTATCTTTACTTGAATAATTAACTTTCTTAATACCAGTTAATTTATTGATTTCATCTCCTACCGCTTTACTTTGTTCATCGGTAGCTGCTCTATCAACCTTAACATAGATATTTAAGCTGTTTTCAATATTCACAGTCATATGGTTCACATTGATTGCGATAACCGAAACAACGCCAATCAATATTAACGTAATAGTTACTGCAAAGATAGATGAAATAGACATCACACCGTTTCTCCAGATATTCTGGAAAGCAGTTTTACAATGCTTAGGCATTGCCTTTAATTCTTCTACGAATTCCATGACTGATAACCTCCTAAACTTGTATCTGTTGTGACACAACCATCTTCAATAAGAATAGTTCTCTTCTTATTTCTCTGAACGATTTCACGGTCATGTGTGACAACAAGTACAGTTGTCTGACGGACATCATTGATTCTTTCTAGAAGTTCAATGATTCCCTGAGATGTTTCAGGATCTAGGTTACCTGTTGGTTCATCCGCAATTAATACTTTAGGCTGATTAACAATAGCACGGGCAATCGCTACACGCTGCTGCTGCCCACCTGATAATTCGTGTGGGAACGAATTCGCTTTGTCTTCTAGACCTACAAGTTCTAGTACATTACGAACTTTTTTTCTGATTTCAGTTTTTGGTGTATTAGTTACTTCTAGCGCAAAAGCGACATTTTCAAAGACTGTCTTTTTTGGTAGAAGACGATAGTTCTGGAATACAACTCCAATCCTGCGTCTAAAATATGGGACTTTAGAGTTCTTAATACGAGATACATCGGTTCCATCAACAATAACTTTACCTCTTGTTGCTTTTTCTTCACGATAGAGAAGCTTGATAAATGTAGATTTACCAGCACCAGTTGGACCAATGACATAAACAAATTCGCCAGCATCGATTGTAAGTGACATATCATTTACAGCACGTACGCCAGTTTTATAAACTTTTGTTACGTTTTCAAGTTTAATCATTTCTTGCATAGCATCACACTCCTTGTTTCCCCATTATAGCACATACTCAAAATAAGTAATGCTTAATTTTAAATTTCTTTTGAAGACCATCTATCAAGATTAACGTTAGGTAATGTAAAGCCTCTTCCGTTTACACTATGAACTTCACTTGTGATTTCAAAGGCTTCTGGATCCATTTCCTGAATAATATCATGGAATGCAGCATATTCACGTCTATTTAAGACTACCATAACAGCCTTAGAATCATTCTTCATAAATCCAGTTGTAATATTTAAGAATGTACAACCACGATCTACATCTTTCATTAAACGTTCAGCAATTTCTTCATAATATTCTGATACAACAATAACCTGGATGTTGTTTTGTCCAAGTAACATCATCTTATCAATAATATATGTAGACATCACAACAGTAATAATACCATAGAGGATTTCTTCAACATTTGAAAATGGGATCTGAATAAGTAGAATCAAAATATCAAATATATTAATTAATAATCCTAGAGAAAGACCTGTATACTTATTCACAAGTAATGGTGGAATATCCATACCACCTGTACTATAACCAAGTCTTAATACAAGTCCTAAACCTACCCCGATAAGGAATCCTGCATAAACAGCTGCAAGTAATGTATCCTTAGTTAAATGTGTCAAATAGTAACTCTTTTCAAATAATGCAAGGAAGAATGGGAATGCGAATGTAGAAACAAGTGTACCTACTGCAAACTTCTTTCCTAATACAATATAGCCAACAACAAATGCGATTATGTTAATTGCGAGTACAAGTGTCGATAAATGAACATATAACACATAATGCTGGAATGCAAGGGCAAGCCCTGATGCACCACCAAGAATAATCTTAGCTGGTACCGCAAAACCCGCAGTACCTAAAGCCATAACGGCATTACCTAACATAACTAAAATAAAATCAATCACTAATTTCTTTGCAGAATGTATTTTACTCACTTTTTCTCCTTAACTTGAGATCTTAAATAAGCATAAATAAGATCATCAAGATCACCATCTAATATTTTCTTTGGATCATTTGATTCATAACCAGAACGGTTATCTTTAACCATAGAATAAGGATGAAGAACATAAGAACGGATTTGAGATCCCCATTCAATATTCTTCTTTTCACCTTGAATTTCAGATAGTTTTTCAGCATGAGCTTCCTGCATCAATAAATACAATTTACTCTTTAACATCAACATGGCCTGTTCTCTGTTCTGTAACTGAGAACGCTGTGACTGACAAGAAACAACTGTATTCGTAGGAATATGCGTAATACGAACTGCTGAATCAGTTTTATTGATATGCTGTCCTCCAGCACCGGATGCACGATATGTATCAATACGTAGATCCTTTGGATCAATCGTAATCTCAATATCATCATCTAATTCAGGTGAAACTTCTACAGACGCAAATGATGTATGTCTTCGTTTTGATGAATCAAAAGGTGAAATACGTACAAGTCGATGAACACCCTTCTCTGCTCTTAAATGCCCATACGCATTATAACCAGTAAAACGGATAGAACATGATTTCAATCCTGCTTCATCACCTGCAAGATAATCATCAACGTCAACCTTCCATCCTTTCTTTTCGCCATAACGTATATACATACGCATAAGCATCTCAGCCCAGTCCTGAGATTCAGTTCCTCCAGCTCCTGGATGAATTTCTACAATCGCATTAGAATGATCATATTCCTGATCAAATAATAATGTCTTTTCAAATTCATCGAGATTCTTTTGAAATTTAATATAATCTTCTTCTAAAGAAGCCATAAAGTCAGGATCTTCTGTATCCTTAACATATTCATATACTTCAACAAGTTCTTTATAGCTTGCTTCTAAAGAATCATCTGTATCAGCCACTTTCTTCATTTCATTCAGATGAGCATATACTTTAGTCGCATGTGCCTGATCATCCCAGAAATGTTCGTCCATTGTCTGTACAGTGAGTCCTTCTATTTCTCTTTTTAGTACTTCAATATTTGCAGAAACATATAATTGGTCTAATAATAAACGGGCATCTTCCAGCCCGTTTTTGATTTCATATAATTCCATTATTTAAATTCAAGTTCAACCTTAATTTCTGGAATGTTCATTTCTGCTTCTGTACCAGGACGGATACCCATATGGACAATATTACGAGCAATTTCCTGAGAAATAGATTTTGTCATCTCTTCGAACATATAGAAACCTTCTTCTGTATATTCCTGAAGAGGATCACGCTGTGCATAAGCTCTTAAGTAGATACCATTTCTAAGTTTCTGCATTGCATCAATATGGTTGATCCATGTATGGTCAATGATACCTAAAAGAACACGACGTTCATAATCAAGTTTTACTGAATCTTCTAGATCCTTATTGAATCTGTTTTCATAGCTCATGAATACAACTTCACTGACTGCATCAATGACCTTCTGAGGATCATTCACTGCTTTGTCAGGATTCTTAGCTACTAATTCACTTAATAACATGTAGTTCTTACCAACATAGTTTAAGAATTTTTCAATATCTACAACTGGCTTCTTACCTTCATTATTAGTGAACTTAGGCATATCAAGTTCGATAGCTGTTAAGAATTCACCCTTGATGATTTCTGATAAGTCTTTAGAACGCATGATATCATCTCTTTCTTTATACATGATTTCACGCTGCTGACGCATAATATCATCATATTCTAGTAACTGCTTACGCATATCGAAGTTCTGACCTTCTACACGCTTCTGAGCAGTTTCAATAGACTTAGTAATCATCTTAGATTCAATGGCTTCATCATCCATGAATGAATCAGTGAGAGCTTTAATCTTTTCACTTGCGAATCTCTGCATCAATTCATCTTCAAATGATACAAAGAACTGTGAACATCCTGGGTCACCCTGACGACCAGAACGTCCTCTTAACTGGTTATCGATACGTCTAGATTCATGACGTTCAGAACCAATAACCATTAAACCACCAATTTCAGCTACACCTTCACCTAGCTTGATATCAGTACCACGACCAGCCATGTTAGTAGCGATTGTAACAGCACCCTTCACCCCAGCCTTAGCGATAATAGCAGCTTCTTTAGCATGGTTTTTAGCGTTTAATGTATTATGCTTAATACCTTTTGCGCTTAACATCTTAGATAAAATTTCAGATGTTTCTACAGCCACTGTACCAAGAAGGATTGGCTGACCATAAGCATGACGCATTTCTACTTCTCTAATAATAGCTGCATATTTAGCTTTCTTGCTTGAGAATACTAAATCTGGTTTATCATCACGAATAACAGGCTTGTTTGTAGGAATAACTACAACACGCATGTTATAGATCTGACGGAATTCTTCTTCTTCAGTTTTTGCAGTACCTGTCATACCAGCTAGCTTATCAAATAATCTGAAGAAGTTCTGATAAGTAATTGTGGCAAGTGTAACAGTTTCTTCTTTGATTGGTACACCTTCTTTTGCTTCAATAGCCTGATGTAAACCATCAGAATAAGCACGACCTGGCATAACACGTCCAGTAAACTGGTCAATGATCATAATAGAAGCATTTCTAATATCATGGCTGCCATCTTCAGTCGCAATCATGTATTCAATGTCCTTAGTCATTGTATAGTTTGCTTTAAGTGCCTGGTTGATATAGTGTACTAAAGCAGTATTTTGTGGATCATATAGGTTTTCTACATTAAATGCCTTTTCTGCTTTCGCAATACCATCAGGTGTTAATGTACATGTCTTACTTTCAACATCTACCTGATAATCTTTTTCATTCTTTAAGCTCTTTGCAAAGTGGTCAGCAGATATATACATAGAAGCAGTCTTCTTCTTACCACCACTAATAATTAATGGAGTACGTGATTCATCGATTAAGATAGAGTCTACTTCATCGACTAATGCGTAATGTAATGGACGAAGTACTTTATCTTCATAGTTAGTGACCATGTTATCACGTAAGTAATCGAATCCTAATTCAGCATTTGTAGTATATGTAATATCACATGCATGCTGTTTTCTCTTATCATCTGCATCTAGTTCTCTTTCATTTAAACCAACAGTCAAGCCTAAGAACTTATAAACCTGTCCATTTAATTCACAGTCACGACGTGCTAAGTATTCGTTAACTGTAACAACATGAACACCCTTACCATCTAAGGCATTCAAATAAACTGGGAAGATAGATGTTAGAGTTTTACCTTCACCTGTTTTCATTTCTGCAATATCACCATTATGAAGTGAAATAGCACCCATTAACTGTACTTTGAAGGCTTTGAGTCCTAGTACTCTATAAGCTGCTTCACGTACAACCGCAAATGCTTCTGGTAAAATATCATCTAATGTCTCACCCTTTGCTAGACGATCTTTAAAGAACTGAGTCTGAGCACATAATTCTTCATCACTCATCGCCTGAGCCTGAGGTTCTATCGCAATAATTTCATCTGCCTGTTTTTCTAATTTACGTAGAATTGAACTGTCTTGTGAGAAAATACTCTTAATACGGCCAGTAATTCCTTTTTTCTCTTTCTGAGGTGTTGTAGAGAATGGTAATGGTTTTGCATCTGTCTTGATATCGTCAAATGATTCTACAATGATATCATCACCACGATGATCACCTAAATCAACGATTTCAGCCTCTTGATTGAGTTCCTGATGCTCCATTCCTTCCTTTTTTAACTTTTTCTTAACTTGTTTTCTAATTTCTTGTTTTTTACTAGGCATGATGTGTCTCCTTTCAATACAAAATCGTATACATTATATCATACATACCGCAAAAAACAAAAGATTTTATATACTCCTTGCTTGTTTAATTATTCCCAAGTTTACAAGGTATTTTTCTTTCATAGAGAGGATCAATATTTCGATTTTTTGAGGTTTTTCTTTTTCAATTAATTCAAGACAGGTCTTGATTGTTTCTCCAGAAGTCATCACATCATCTCAGAGTAATATTTTCCTGTTTTTAAGGAATGCACCACCTCTTAAACCAATGACATCACGTATCCCTGCTCTTTGTGTATAAGACTGATCACTTTGTTTATAATCTACTTTCTTATAAAGTCCATTGAAAACATGAGAGTGAATTGTCATTGCGATGGCTTGGTTAGGGGCGAAACCACGCACAACATTGGCCTTTGACGCACTTGGCGCAACAACAATCAAATAATCCTTATAGCGTCTTTGTAGTTCTCTTTTGTACATATCTAAGAAAGCATCCTTTAAGGCATAATCATATTGTCCCTTATAACGAAAAAGCAGGGTACGGAAGAAGTCATTGTAAGCATATAATATGCGTAGCGGATAACCTTGAAAGTTTGTCTTAATATCAATTCTCTTAAATAAAGATAAACAGGAGGAACAGATACAGTGATGCGTAAATAATTGATGAAAAGAAGATGTTTTAGATATAGAGGATAAACAGATCAAACAGACATCCTGTTGAGCTTCTGAATGGTTTTTATACATCCTTTCATCGCCTTTGAATAATGGTTATCTATTAATAATATTCTTCCATCCTCATATCCTATTTTTCTTCCTACTCTTCCCGCAATCTGTATCAATGTTCTTTCATCAAATATACGATCTCCTGCTTCTAATACAATCACCTGTACATCTTCTATTGTGATTCCTCTTTCTAATATCGTTGTGGTGATTAAGACATCTAATAATCCTTCTTTAAAATCCTTTGTATATTCATTTAAATAAGGAGACTCTGAACTCACACCCTGTGCTTTATATGTATCCTTTAATAAGTCTGCATAGTATTGTGCATCACTTTTCCTAGGTACATATACGAGTACTTTCTGGTGTGTTTCTAATAGTTTCTTAATCCAATATTTCAAGGATATCAGCCACAAAAATTGAGGAAGGATATAAATATGAGGAACAGGCAGATCATGACCATGGTAGCGTCGATTCATGATCATGACACATTCATCATGAATATCTTCCTCAAGTAATGTAGCGGATAATTTAATATACCGTTTAGAGGCATGATAAAAGATAGAGTTCAATACATCATCTCCATAAAAAGGAAAGGCATCTGCTTCATCCATAATAATTAAATCAAAAGGAGAAGATACAAATCGATAGAGCTGATGAGTTGTACAAATGATTAAGGGAGCATCACTATTCTCTTGATAGCCCCCATATAAAAGACCAATGGTTAAGTGAGGAAAATCCTTCTGAATTCTTTCATGTAATTCTATACACAATTGTCTTCTAGGGATTGTGAAGCATACTCGTCCACCATTTTCAATCACATGCTTGATAATCGCATAAGAAATTTCTGTTTTACCAGAGCCACATACGGCAAGGACAATAGAATTCGTGGCATTCTCATAATTCGTGATAAGTTGATCAGAGATGAACTGCTGGCGGGATGATAATCTAAAAGAAAGATGATAGGACGCATCGGTCATTATTAAAGGAGTCTTGTGTATTGGATAAACTTCATCTAAATAAGTACGTCCAAATGCTATGCACTTTCTACAATAAGGTCTCTTATTGATATAGCTAATGTAGTTTTCATCCTCATTGCCACATACAGGACACTTCACAATCACCACCTCCTTTGGCCCTCTACTTACCTATACATCTAGAAGATGGTTTTTTTCTCAAAAAAAGTTAATTTTTTTTCAAAAAAACTATGAGCATCGCTCATAGTCACATATATTGACTTTAAATTTGTTGTAAACTATAATAGAAACGAAAGATGGAACAACCAGTAAGCGGTTGTCCTTGGATTTATTTTTGGTAAGTAACTACCTCAAACTTTTCCTAGGAGCGAGGTAGTTACTTTTTTTCGTTCTTATCAATAATGATAAGAAGTAATCTAACAACAAGTGTCAATAAAGATATGATCAGTGTCAAACACGTTAACATAATCATGATTATTTCATACGTTGTCATCAGGCATCACCTCCGTTTTCAACTTAAGAGAAGAATCACGAAGGGTTGCGTACCTTCGCCATAACGACCAAGGATAACCACCTACCGTATACGGTTGTTCCATGCACAAATTATATCATAGGATTCTATCTACCATGATAAGTAATCAATTATTACAATTTCATAATAAATCACAATTTATTGGCAGAAATACAGCATAAAACAACCCCTAAGCTATTGTACTTGCTTAGAGGTTGTTTCGATTTTTTTATTGTCTATAAAACGCAGAAGAAGCATTAATATGTTGTTTTCAACATAGAATTAACAATCAACCCACGTAATATCATTTTCTATTTCCCAAAAAGTCTTTCCATCAAAAATTCGATCTGATAAGAAATCTTCCACAGGATAATTATTGTTGTCACATTTCCATTTATAGTCTTTACCGTTTTCTTTCATTTCGTAGAGCACTAACTCTAATATATCATTTTCTATCCACCCTTCTAGAAAATATTTTATATCATTATATAGGAACCACAATTCATCACCATAGTGTATATGATCTACAAATTCCCGAACATTACCATTTTTCATACTGAACCACTCCCTTCAATGAGATAATGATATTCGTCACATATTCTCATTTTAATCAATGTACCTCTGTCAATCCATATTTACACCTTCTATTATTTCAATAGTTTGTTATTTGAATGCAAGCAACCTCCAGGTGATTAATCTAAAGGTTGTTTGCATACTTAAGTTTTGTGAATGAAGATGTTAGTCTTCTACCTTTAAATCATATTCTCTAATAAGTCTACGAGCAATCATCTTATTCACATGTGTCCTCTTAATAGTGATAGTGCGTTCACCATTAGAGTAAATACAATGGTCCCCTTTCGCATGTCTAAGGAATCGATAACCATTGTTTTCTAATATTCTTTTGAATTCTATGATTGAATATGTTCTTGCTTTCATGGCCCTTCCTCCTTGTCTATCTCTATTCTATCATAGTTATAATCTTTAATCATTTTTTTACATATAACGACATTATTTATCATAATTTAATACAAATGCTAAATTATAATTATTTTTTAATATTTTTATAATAATTTATTATTGCATTGACTAAATGTTTGTACTATACTTAGACCCAACAAAGGCGAAGACGAGGAGAGTAATCTATGACAGAGACTCTAGCGAGTAAGTGATTGGTGGAAGACTTACAGTTAAGTGATAGATGAAGAACACCTCTGAGCTGTCTACCCAAAGCGTAATGCAAGTAGGCTAGAACGTTCTTTCAGCGACGTTACCGCTGGCGGGTATCGCATGCTCTTTGAAGTATGTCTGTACTTAGTTATAGACTCAACGACTTAGTAAGATACTCGCACCACAAAGCGAGTTTTTTTTGACTCAAGTATAGGAGGAAAATGTAAATGTGTGGTTTTCTAACAATGGGTTCTACAGAAGTAGAAATTGATGTATTTGATGAAGCTTTAGGAAAGATTGAAGGTAGAGGTCCTGATATGATTGAGACTTCTAGATTATTTGATAAGACTTTTGGTTTCAATAGATTAGCTATTATGGATTTAAGTGAAAATGGTATGCAGCCTTTTTCTGATGATCATACAATTGTGGTATGTAATGGAGAAATCTATAACTACCCAGAACTAAAAAAGAATATTATGGATAAATATACTTTCAAGTCTTCTAGTGACTGTGAAGTATTAATTCCTTTATATAGAAAATATGGTTTAGATACACTTGTAAGATATTTAGATGGTGAATATGCATTCTGTTTATATGATGCAGATGCTGATAAGATGATGGCTGCCAGAGATCCAATTGGTATTCGTCCAATGTTTTATGGATATACTGAAAAAGGCACTATCGCATTTGGTTCTGAAGCCAAAGCTTTAATGCCTGTCTGTAAAGAAATTATGCCTTTCCCACCAGGACATTATTATGATGGTGAAAAGTTTGTATGCTTCAATGATGTGGCTGATGTGAAATTAATGCATAATGATGACGTAGAAACAATTGCATTAAACTTAAGAATTAAATTAATTGAAGCCGTTAAGAAGAGATTACAGAGTGATGCCCCTGTTGGTTATTTATTGTCTGGTGGTTTAGATTCATCATTAGTATGTGCGATTGGTCAGCGTATTACTGATACACCTATTAAGACATTTGCGATTGGTATGGAAACAGATCCTATTGATTTAAAGTATGCGAAAGAAGTCGCTGAATTCTTAGGTACTGATCATACAGAAGTTATTATGACTAAAGAAGATGTATTAGGTTCTTTAAGAGAAGTCATTCGTACATTAGAGACTTGGGATATTACAACTATTCGTGCAAGTATTGGTATGTATCTTCTATGTAAATATATTCATGAACATACTGATCTAAAGGTTATTCTGACAGGTGAAGTCAGTGATGAATTATTTGGTTATAAATATACAGACTTTGCACCTAGTCCTGAAGAATTCCAAAAGGAATCTCAAAAACGTATGCGTGAATTATATATGTATGATGTATTAAGAGCAGATAGATGTATTAGTGCAAATGCCTTAGAAGGACGTGTTCCTTTCGCAGATCTTGATTTTGTGGATTATACTATGCGTATTGATCCTAAGAAGAAAATGAACACTTACCACAAAGGTAAATATCTATTAAGACATGCTTTTGAAGGTTTAAACTATCTTCCTCAAGATATCTTATTTAGAGAAAAAGCAGCATTCTCTGATGCAGTAGGACATTCTATGGTAGATTACTTAAAAGAATACGCTGATTCATTATATACAGATGAAGATGTAGTAAACGCTAAAGAGAAGTATCCTTACTGTACACCATTTACTAAAGAATCATTATTATATCGTGATATCTTTGAATCTTATTACCCAGGAAAAGCTAAATGGATCAAAGACTTCTGGATGCCTAATAAGACATGGGAAAACTGTGATGTGAATGACCCAAGTGCCAGAGTACTTAAAAACTATGGAGATTCTGGAAAATAATATTATAATAAGAATGAGGTGATGATTATGTTAGGTACATTATTATCTATGGTGTTCTTTCTTGCGTTTCTTCCATTTATTGTGATGTTCTATGTATTTAAATGGAGTTTAAAAGTTGTGATTTATCTCGTTCTTATTTTCCTTGCAGTAGGTTTTTTGGGAATCATTATATAGAGGCTATGAGTTATTCATAGTCTTTTTTTATGCATAAAAAAACGTGGTTTCCCACGTTACTAACTATTGGTGCTCGGAATGGGACTTGAACCCACACGGCATAAACCACCAGTACCTGAAACTGGCGTGTCTACCATTCCACCATCCGAGCATTCAACAGTTTTGATTTTATTCTCGTTTTATTTGTTTGTCAAATATTATTCATCATGGCATTCACAGCTATATTATTCATCATGGCATTCACAGCTATCATGACTGCATCCACAAGTAGGTTCTGACTCAGGAACTAGTGTACCATCTAAATAAGATTTTACTGCAGTATCACAATCACCTGTCACTCCACCTACGACATTAATATTAGACCCACTTAAAGCCATAATAGCACCTCTACCAATACCACCACAGATCAATACATCTACATTCATATTAGATAATAAGATTGCTAGAGCACCATGGCCTAATCCTTCTGTACCAACGACCTGTGATTCTTTGATTTCATTGTTTTCTACATCATATAATTTAAATTGTGAAGTTTTTCCAAAGTGTGGAAAAACTGATTCATTTTCATAAGTTACCGCAATTCTCATAATATGTTCTCCTTTTACTTTTAAAACAGGATAACCTGTTTTCTTTATACATTCATTGCCTTCAATTCTTAAAGGATAGCCTTCCATAATACTGCGTGCTATCTTTTTTCTTGCTCTGGCATATATTTCAGTGACTGTAGTACGTGATATATTCATCTTATCAGCGCATTTGGCATGCGTATAGGACTTATAGTCTATAAGACGGATGACCTCAAATTCATCTAATTCAAGCTCTATATAGCCTCTTTGAGGTATACCATCAGGTACAAACATATTGTATTCAGGAAATCCTGTAATTGTCCTTGATCTCTTTGGTCTAGCCATACGCTCCTCCAGTTACTGACATATGTCGGTAACATTATAGCACAAAGAATTATAAAAAAAAGCAGTTTTCACTGCTTTAGAGTAATCTTATCTGATTTCACTGCTTTAGAGTAATCTTATTGCGCCTTGTTCTCTTGTATGAATAATATAACAAGAACCCTTACCAAATATAGAATCCATATAAGATGCATAATCGTTAATTCTATTTGTTTTCACAAAGGCAATCATAGTACTTGAGAATCCTCCACCATTCACTTTTACAACACCATCTTCACCTAAAAAGTTTTCACTTAATACAATAGCTGTACCAATATTTTGATGACGTGTACTACCCTGTGGATAAATATTCTGTAGTGCTTTAAATGTAGAGTCTCCAGATTCTCTTACTAGTTTTAAGAAAGTATCAAAATCTCCCTTTTCAAGTGCTTCTGTCTGCTTTAAGACACGATCTTCTTCTTTAAAGAAATGAAGTGCTCGAAGTGCAGGACGATCCCCTACTCTTGCTCTTACCATACGGTAATTCTTCATGAACTCATCATAAGAAACATCTCTTAAGACATCTTTCTTAAAGAAGTTAGCCACCTTGATCATTTCTTTCGGAATAGCATCATAATCCATTGTATTATCCGATCTACACACATTAGAATTCACACAACATAGAGTATAATCAAAATTTGAAAAATCAGTATTCAACTTATAAATATCAGGTAAATTAGGATCCCTAAAATCCACTTTAATAAATCCACCTACGCAGCAGACACATTCATTCATTAAACCACTTGGTTTACAATAAAATATATTTGTCGCAAAACGACCAATCTGGACAAGATATTTGTTTTCAATTTTTCCTTCATTGTATAAATAGTTTTGAATACCCACAAACCACAGGTTAGTGAAAATTAAATTTCATAAGCACCGATT
>OJOI01001240.1_pt1 | contig 14728 bp, 10 predicted proteins | sample 1598061 | NCBI WGS metagenome assembly OJOI01 (sample SAMN01915224, study PRJEB22387) | human gut metagenome | isolation source: stool | host: Homo sapiens | place: USA
CGACCTTTCGAGTCTTTCGCTTAAATTGTCGAACATATCTTTGAATTATGAATTACTAATGATGTGTAAAGCCCGCCGCAAATTGTACGGATCGACACGGATTTTATATCTGACATAGAGAATATCTGTGCTAATCTGTGCAATCTGCGGTGAAATCAGCCGCAAATGTACAAAAATCTCTCGTACTTTATATCTTTTTGTTCTGCCATTTTGCTTTTTTGAAATAAATATAGCTTGTGGCGAGCAACAGTGTATAGTACAGAATCTCAATCGTAAAGCACCATTCGATGGGAGCTTTCACCCACATTCCGATGAAAATGATGTACGATCCGTAGATTGCAATCGTGATGGCTTCGAGCATCAGGGCTGCTTGAGTATTGCCTGTACCCGATATTCCGTTGAAGACGATGTTAGCAACAGAGGCAATCAGCATGGCCACGCAGATGACATATACCGATGATACCGATTCATTGATCAATGCCGTTTCGTTGGTGTATACCGAGAGCAATGCTTGTGGGAACAGGGCGGTTATGATGACCAGCCCCAGCATGATCAGGAAAGAGAAGCGCCCGATTTTGTTTATCAACGGCATCACGTAGTTGATGCCTCCCGCGCCGATGGCGTTGCTCACCAGGCTGTTGGTTGTGGTGGCCAGTGCATTTACCGGAATCAGCATAACGATGTAGATGCTTCTCACGATGTTGGCAATAGCGAGTTCGCGCTGTCCCAACCTCTCCACTGCCACAAAGAAAACAAACCAGGTGGCCATCGACAGGAAATACTGAAGCATGGTGAAGCACGATATACTGAGAATGCGCATCAACAAAACCGGGTCGAACGACCGCAAGCGGTTGAGGCCATGCTTTTTCAGGTCGACGGTGATGTACGTATAAATCAGGAAAAAGAGCAGAGAAGCCGTTTCGGCGATTACGGAAGCAATGGCTGCTCCTTTGATGCCCATTTCCGGAAGCCCGAAGTGTCCGAATATCAGGGCATAGTCCAGCACCACATTGGTCAGCGCCATAACCACTGCATTGATGGTGAGCACCTTGGTGCGGGTGATTCCGATGTAGAGTGCCCGGAACATCACGTTGACAAATGAGAAGAAGAACCCGAAGATGCGCCAGTCGAGAAACTCCATCGTGGCATTATAAATGCTTTCGGAAGAGACCAGCAGGCGCATGATGTTTCCGCCGAACGCTTTGGTGAATCCGAAGAGCAGGAGAGCCATGACCAACAGGAACAATACTCCCTGAATCATGACCGGACCTACATCGCCGTAACGTGCTTCACCGTTGCGGCGGGCAATGACGATCTGGGAACCGGTGCTGAATCCGAAGGCAATGGTGAAAATACAAATATAGAAAAGCCCACCCATGGCAGAAGCACCGAGGGCTATCTCACTGACACGTCCCAGAAAGGCAGTGTCGGTGACGTTGATGACATTTTGCGCAAGCAAGCTCAGGAGAATCGGGTAACTGACACTCCAGATCTGTTTGTTGGTATACATAAAGAAGGGTTTAAGTTTGCAGGTTGCAAAGATACAACTTTCTGTAGAAGTAGACGAGCGGATAGGGGAAGAAGTCAATTTCTTCCTGACGGAAACGTGAAGAGGATGGTCGGCTTTCCGTCCGGATTTGTCTGTACTTTGTAGCTTCCTCCGAAATACTCAAATAGCAGGCGGTTGATTTCGTGACGGATGCATACCTCTTGCGAAATAAATCTTTCGTCAGCCAGCGGAGAGTTGGTGATGCGGAAGTTGATGAAGTGCTTCTCCGTGTCGAGTGTCACCTTAAAGTCGATTTCCCGTTTTTCTTTGTACTTCTGCGGATACGTCAGTGCACTCATCAACGCCTGTGTGAAACGGACGGTGTCTACCCGGATGTTCAGGTCTGTTTCAATTTCGTTTTCCAACCGGATGACGGTACACCCTTCACTATGCATGCGCGCCATATAGGTAGCTTCATTGCAGAGTTCCGCCAGTCCGTACTCCTGAATGTTGAACTTCATCATACCGGCTTCGAGCCGTGATAAATCGAGTACATCATTAACCAGGCGCATCAACTCTTCGGAGTTTTTCTGAATGATGGAAGAGTATTCTTTACGGAGCTTATCGGGCATGTTGGGCTCGGAGGCTATCAGTTGCGAGAAACCCACTACACCGTTCAGCGGGATGCGGATGTGATAGCTTATGTTCGACAAAAAGCGATTTTTCATTTCATTGGCTTCTTCCGCCATGCGGGTTGTTTCCCGTGTTTCTTTTTCCGATCGTTCCAAAGCCTTGCGTACGTGTGAAATGCGGAGCATGAAAGCAACCAGAATTATCAGGATAATGACCACCACTATTAAGGTGCCGAGTTGGATGTAGCTTTTCAGCTGTTCCTCTTCCAATGCCACTTTGTCGATGTTGTATTTAGCTTTTATCTGTTGCATCTGTTTGTCGAGAACGGTCGTTTCGATAGAGTCTTTAAGATGGAGCGTTTCGATGTACAGGGGAATGGCTTCCGCACTTCGTCCGGCTTCTGCCAGGAGGTCGGCTTTTGTCAATTTTTGGTGGATGTAATTGCTGTTGAAGTCCTCTTGCAGCAGCATGATGGTGGAGTCTATCTTGGCAAGTGCCCGGTCATACGCTTTGCAAGCCCGGAAGTATGCTGCATAGGCATCGTAATAGAGCACCCTGTAGAGAAAGAAGGTGTTGCCATTGAGAAATTTGCCTGCGTTAACCAGATTTTTATGTGCTTGTTCCGGCTGGCCTGCATATAGATAATAATAGGTGTAATATACTTCGCAGAACAGGTAAACATCATAAAATGCCTTTTTGAGCATCGGGTTCGTGGAGGTATGGTGATGCAGTGTTTCTTTTAGCTTCGCAAGGTATTCGGAGAGTAATTGGTTGTTTTTCTGATCCTTGGTTATGGAAATCAGTTGACAGAGAATCGAGATTCGTACTACCGCATTATCTGTTTGTGAAGAGAGCTGATAGGCAGCTTCCAATGCTTTCATTCCTTCGTCCCATCGCTCTGTACTGATATAGACGTTGCCCAAGCATTGTTTTGCTCCGATCAGTCCGCGGGCGCAGTTCACTTTTTGGGCTCTTTCGTACATCTGGTTCGCTTCGTTGATGGCAAGTTCATACTGCTCTTCGTAGGTGCAGAGGTCTATCTGAAAGCGGAGCGCATCAAAATAGAGATCCCAGGTTTGCGATTTGCGGGCATAAGGCTCCATTGTGTCAAGCCATTTTTTTACGCTGTCCCGGTTGTTTTGGTTATAGTAGTACACTGTGTGCAGATAGGCGGCTATGGCGTTGTATCTGTCATTCTTCTGCAAGGTGGCTTCCTCGCGCAACAGACCCGAGAAGGTGATACACCTGGGAGTCAGCTGCTCTATTTGTGCCAGTCTCTTGAACATTTCCAGACGAGTCGAGTCATGCGGAAGTGACTGTGCCACCCGATACAGGCTGTCCGTTTCCGTTAGTGTATTTGCATGACACCATCCTAAGGCCCGGCAACATACTATGATGATAAGTATCAGTCGCTTCATCTTTCTGCCTCCTTTTCCTTTGCGGGCCGGACGGGGTGTGTAAACCGGAATCGCGCACCTTCGGTGTAGTCCGGGTCAATCCATATTCTCCCTCCGATTTGTTCGATGATAAGTTGACAAATCGAGAGTCCCAGACCTGTTCCCTGTGCACCTTCGTTCAGTTTCTCAAAACGATTGAATATCTGGTCCTGTTTTTCACGGAGGATACCACATCCGGTATCTGTCACAGTGAACAGAGCCATAGTTTCCGATTCTTTTTCTAATGTCAGGGTGATACTTCCTTCGGTAGTGAACTTGGTGGCATTGATCAGCAGGTTGATCAATACCTGTTGCAGGCGTGCCTCGTCTGTACGCAAAGTCAGTCTATCCAGTGAAGTGACAAAACTGACTCCGGCTTGTGTCTGCTTCACCTTCTCTACGGTGTTGATTACGTTACGGCATATATTGACGGCGTCACATTCTTTAAAATTGAAAGTCAGCTTGCCGGGATCGAGATTTGACAGGTCTATTACATCATTGATCAGCTTTAGCAGCAGTTCGGAGTTTTGCTGGATGATGTCATTGCATTGATACCGTGTGTCATTGTCGATGGATTCGTCGGTCAGGATGGATGAGAATCCGGAAAGTGCATTCAGTGGTGTCCGTATTTCGTGACTCATGTTCGACAGGAACAGACTTTTGGTACGTATTGAGTTCTCGGCATACTTACGGGCTATTTCCAATTCTTCTTTGGAGCGGAGAAGTCGGTTGGACTCCTGCCGGATGCGGACAATCAAGAGCAAAACAAGCATCAATATAAAGATGGAAGCTATGATGATCCACAAGATGATTTGGTTTCGTTGAATTTGGTTCCGGATTTCCATCCGGTCTATCTGGTACATTCCCCGTAGGTCATTGATTTGCCGGGCATAGCTCAGAGCGTTCAAAGAGTCTTTTTGCCGGTTAGCCTTTTGATAGATACGATAGGCTTCTTCCGTTCGTCCCATTTGAGTCAGCAGTTGGGCACACTCAAGCTGCAAACCGATGTGTTTGTTGGGGGCAGGTGCTTTAGGGACCTTTGTCAGGCGTTCGTATTGTTGCAGGGCCAGTTCATACTTCCCGACAGCCTGATAGTACTGGGCCAATATATAGTTGTAGATACTACGCAGGTAGAGAGAATTCAGTTGTTCGTGGATTTTCCCGGCTTTGTCCAGTTCGGCTTTTCCTTTTTCGGGATTACCGGACTCGATGTTATAGTAGGCATTGCACGCACATATGAAAAAGTGGAATGTAGGATTAGGGTTACCGGCATACAGGTTTTCAAACTTTTGCAGATAGATGCGTACCTCGTCCATGTGGGAGGTCTGAATCAGGGTCAGGATGAATTTCGGAAGAATCTCTTGTTCGAGGATTTCGCTACCCGGTATTTTGTCAAGCAATTCCAGAGCTTCTTTATAAGATTCGATGGCGGGTTGCTGCATGTTGGCATTCAAGTAGGCATCCCCAATGGCACGACTGGAAAGAGCTATACCGATGGGGGAATTCAATTCTTTGGCTTCCTTATACATCCGGCGGGCATGGTCGATGGCCATGTTCATGTCTCCTCGTGAGGCATAAGCTGTCACAATCAGTTGTTTCAACTGAAATAGAGTTTTATATTCTTTCTGCTTTTTCAGGAGAGGAGCCAATTCGTTGCCCCATTGGATAATACTGTCGTTGGGAGCTTCTTTGCTATAGTTGAGGCTGTTGTCGATCAGGTTCAGCAGCGCTGACACGTGCCTTGTTGCTTTGTTATCGGCAGCATATGTAGTGACAGAGTATAAGGTTACTGCTATTACTATAAGCGCTATATTGAAAGACCTTCCCACAGTAAATGTTGTTTTCCCGATGTTTGTTTTATGCTTGTTTATGATGCATGTAGTGCAAAGCTAAATAAAAAGAGTGAGAATCAAACAGAATCTCACTCTTTTTACTATATTTTGTTCACAAAAGGAACTCTTTAGCTGTTCATGCTCATCAGGAATTCGTCGTTGTCTTTGGTTTTTTCCAATCTGTCTTTTACGAAATCCATTGCTTCGATAGGATTCATATCCGACAGATACTTGCGTAGAATCCACATGCGGTCCAGTGTCTGTTTGTCGAGCAGCAAGTCGTCGCGGCGGGTGCTCGATGCCACAATGTTGACAGCAGGGAAGATACGTTTGTTACTTAGGTTGCGGTCGAGCTGCAACTCCATGTTACCTGTGCCCTTGAACTCTTCAAAGATTACTTCGTCCATCTTCGAACCGGTGTCGATCAGGGCAGTAGCGATAATGGTGAGCGAACCTCCGTTCTCTATGTTACGGGCTGCTCCGAAGAAACGTTTCGGTTTGTGTAGTGCATTGGCATCCACACCACCCGAGAGTACCTTTCCTGATGCCGGAGATACAGTATTGTATGCGCGCGCCAGACGGGTGATAGAGTCGAGGAAGATCACTACATCGTGTCCGCACTCTACCAATCTTTTAGCTTTTTCGAGTACGATGCCGGCAATTTTCACATGGCGTTCGGCAGGTTCGTCGAATGTAGAAGCAATCACTTCCGCATTGACACTGCGGGCCATGTCGGTTACTTCTTCCGGACGTTCGTCAATCAACAACATGATCATATATACTTCCGGATGGTTGGCAGCGATGGCATTGGCGATTTCTTTCATCAGGATGGTTTTACCGGTCTTGGGCTGAGCCACGATCAAGGCACGCTGTCCTTTACCGATTGGTGAAAAGAGGTCGACTACACGTGCCGACATCGAGTCGGAGTAGCCTCCTTTGCAAAGCTTGAACTTTTCGTCAGGGAATAGCGGAGTGAGATGGTCGAACGGTACACGGTCACGTACGAAAGCGGCATCACGTCCGTTGATTTTAGAAACCTTTACCAGCGGGAAGTATTTTTCGCCTTCTTTGGGCGGACGGATTACACCTTCTACTACGTCACCGGTCTTCAGACCGAACAGTTTGATCTGGGATTGCGAAACGTAGATATCGTCTGGTGAAGAGAGGTAGTTATAGTCTGACGAACGGAGGAATCCGTAACCATCCTGCATGATTTCCAATACACCGGTTCCGGTGAGGATATCATCAAATTCATAAGGTTTCTCACGTTCAATCACGCGGCGTTCCTGAACGGGTGCGGCTTCGGCGGCATTTTGTTGCGGCATGGGACGCTGTTGTACAGGCTGACGCTGGTTATTGTTGCGTTGGTTATTATTATTGTTGTTGTTATTGTTGTCTCGTGGGCGAATCACACGCGGGCGTTGGGGTGGTGCCACAGGTTCGGGGGCTGTTGCTGCTTCGGCTTTGGTCGATTCAAATTTGCCGAACAGTTCGGTTGGCAATTCTACTTTTTCCGAAGGCAGGTCTTCGATGGGAATAAAATCATCGTCTGCATCTATATCCGAGAGGATCGAGCTTTCTTCGTCTACAACGGCCGGTTTGGGTTTGAGAATCGGTTTGCTGATGGGACGTTTTTCTGTTTCCGGTTGGGCAGCGGGCTTTTCTTCTTGTGCCGATGGTACTGTTTCCGGTTTTTCGGTAGTTTCTTCTGCGGGTTTAGCTTCTGTTTCTACCTGATTTTTACGGGGGCGTCCCGGTTTCTTTTTCGGAGTGGCATAAGGTGTCACTTTGACAGATTCGGCCGGAGTGGCGTTTGTTTCGGCGTTTGCCTCTTTAGCTGTTTCTGGGGTCGGTTCTGTTGTTTTAGGTTGTGGCTGTGTTTTGGCTGCAGGTGTTTTGGCATCTGTTTTAGTTAGTTCTCCATTCTTGGTAGAAGAGAAAACCTTGTCGGCGTTTTCCTTCTTTACTGTCACCCGAGAGCGTTTTTTCTTATCTTCTTTGCGTTCCTCTTTCAGTTTGTCGGCAGCTACCTTTTTAGTAGCTCCGGCTATGGCTTGTTCGTCGAGGATTTTGTAGACAAGTTCTTCTTTCTTAAGTGAGTCTGTTTTTTTGATACCCAATTCCTGGGCAATAGCTTGTAGTTCCGACAAATTCTTGTCGTTCAATTGAATGATGTTATACATACAGTATAGTGAGTTATTTAAATATTTTAATTTTATTCGTTGAAATACGTACGGCTGAAGCTGCGACGCAGGGGTCGGAAACTTAACAAACGCAATAATCTTTAAATGATGAATTAGGGATGTTTGGCTGAATCGGAAATCCGAATTTGTCTCCCGTTGGAGGGGTTCGGAATGTTTCAACGCCGCAAAGATAATAAATAATTTTGGTTTTTGTCTTCGTTTACTCTTTTTTTCTTCATAAAAGTGTACCTTTGTTGCATAAAAAGTAACTATTATGACAGCAAACGAAGTCCATTTGATTTATTTCTCGCCTACCCACACCTCTAAACAAGTTGGAGAGGCAATTGTTCGTGGAACCGGAATAACAAATGTGATAAACACGAATTTAACACAACAGGCAACTCAGGATTTAGTGATTGCCGAATCTACATTAGCTATTATTGTCGTGCCGGTATATGGAGGCCGTGTAGCCCCTTTGGCCATGGATCGTCTGGCAAGTGTGCGCGGAAGTAATACTCCGGCGGTTATCGTGGTGGTATACGGTAACCGTGCTTACGAAAAATCGTTGATGGAACTTGATTATTGGGCTATTCAACAGGGGTTTAAAGTGATTGCCGGTGCTACTTTCATAGGAGAACACTCTTATAGTACAGAAAAATATCCCGTAGCTGCCGGACGTCCTGACGAACGTGACCTTGCTGTGGCAGCCGATTTTGGAAAGCAGATTTCAGATAAAATAGCATCTGCTACCGAACCGGAAAAATTATATGCGGTCGATGTCCGTAAAATCCGGCGTCCGCGTCAGCCTTTTTTTCCATTGTTTCGCTTTTTGCGGAAAGTGATTGCCTTGCGTAAAAGTGGAGTTCCCCTTCCCCGTACTCCTTGGGTGGAAGATGAATCTTTGTGTACTCACTGCGGTGCGTGTGCGAAAATGTGTCCTGTAAGCGCCATAGCCAAAGGTGACGAGTTGAATACGGATGCCGAACGCTGCATTAAATGTTGTGCCTGTGTTAAGGGATGCCCACAGAAAGCCAGAGTATATGATACCCCGTTTGCCGTACTACTGTCGCAATGTTTTGTTAAGCAGAAAGATCCCTGTACGTTGGTTTAATGAAAAAAGGTTAGTGGCATAGCATTGTGCAAGATTTTACTTATTATTGGAGTTTGTTTCAATTAACATTGTTAACGTCATTTCCTTATAATTTGATTCTTGTGTGCAAATAACAAGTCTTTTGTATTTTAATAACTTGTTATTTGTATCCCAGGAATTATTTTTTATGAAGAGATTTTTCTACTTACATAAATTTAATTAGCCAGTTGTGAAAAGTATAACTAAAAATGATTTTAGTGTACGGTAAATTGGTCAGGATTGGGGGATCTGTCAGTGTCATTTGATAAATGGAGATTCTGTTTCCTGAACTATTGTACTCAATTATTGTTTTAAATAAACGTTTAAGATACAGTTACCTTAATATAATTATGCTGACATTTACCGATAACTTTGAGAATGATAAAGAGTTGATACTTCGTGATCATCTGGCACTTGAAAGAACCAAGCTGGCTAATGAAAGAACTTTGTTTGCATATATCCGTATGGCACTTTACCTTTTGACTGTGGGGATAGGGATATTTCAAATTGAAAGCATTTCACGTTTGGATGGGCTGGCGTGGGGGTGTATTATAGCCGGAATCTTCTTGTTTTTCTTGGGCTTTGTCCGTTTCGAACAAATGAGAAAGCATCTGAAACAGTATACGAAAACATGTCGTGATACTGAGAATGAATCGTCACGGAAGAAGTGATTTTTATTCTAGATTATTCGATAGGCTTGTCTTCGTGTATTTCAATGGTTTTGGTGGCTACTGCATATTCGTCGGGGAAAATTTTACCTCCCATTTCGTTTGCCCATGCTTTGGTAAACTCTGCACCGGTATATATGATGATGGAAGAATAATAAATCCAAGTGACGAAAACCACCATGAACGCAGCAGCCCCATAGACGGTCCCCACATTGGCTATTCCTATATAAAAGGAAATTCCCCATTGACCTATCAGTAGCAGTGTGGTGGTTACAACAGCTCCGATGCAAACGTCTTTGCTTTTGATTTTGGCATCGGGTAATATTTTAAATATGAGTGTAAAGATGATGGTAGTGACACTCATATTTATGATGATTCCTACCACTTTTACCAACGAATCGGCTACTTCCGGATACTTAAAGATGAATTTTTGACTGAGTTCTCCGATTATATTGGTAATGGTGAATGTAATCAGGAGAATGAAGGCAAATACAAGTATTATTGAGAAAGAAAGTATCCGGTTTTTAATAAATTTAAGCCAGCTCTTTTTAGGAACGGCTTTTATTCCCCAAATTGAATTTAATGAACTTTGTATTTCTGCAAAAATAGTGGTGGCACCAAAAATAGAGATACCTAAGCTGACAAAGGCGGCCGACCTGGAGGAGTCTGTATTTTCTGCATTTTCTATAATAGAACGAAGGGCCTCGGTAACTTCGGGGCCCACAATCGGTTGTAGTTGGACATAAAGTTGATTGGCCAAATCCATATGGAAAAAGACACCGACAGTGACTAGAAGGGAAAGAAAAGGAATAATTGAAAACAAAGTCGCATAGGCTAATGAAGCGCTCAACCTCATAACGCTGTCGTCTATGAATCCCCAAACTGTATCTTTTATTATTTTGAAGAGCAGGGATAAACTAAGTCTTTTCTTTCTTTCGGAATGGATTTCCATTTTAATTCTTTTTTATCCAAACAGCAATATTACGGGTATTAACAGAAAATTCTCCACTTCCTTTTTCGTCTAATGTGATTTCTTGCTGAATATTTCCGGTTATTTCATGCCATATTTCACCTTTATGTTCTTCGCCCAAATCCATCTTTTTACTGCCGGCTTCATCATTAGACATTAAAAAGACTAAACCGGAACCGACATGTTCTTCATCTCCCGTACGAATAAAGCCGATGGCGGAAGGATGATCGAAATACTCAATCTGATCGCCATAAGCATATTTTCTTCTGGCATCCAGAAGAATATTAATGATTGGGGTATGAGGTGAGTTTTCTCCTTTGACACCATAATAATCTCCGTAGAACAAACAAGGATAACCGTCTTTCATTAATAATATCAGACCATAGGCCAATGGTTTGAACCAGTCTTCTATTTGTGATTCCAAGGAACTGCCTGATTGCGAATCGTGATTGTCGACAAAAGTGACTGCCAGATCACAGTAGTGCTCGACTAATGTGTTTTTTAGGATATTCTGCAGATCATAATTCTTGCCTTCTTGTGATGCTTGGAATAAATTATAATGTAATGGAACATCAAATAGGTTGACTTTGTGACCCACGGATTTTATGTATGCATCGAGTGTGTTCAAATCACCATTCCAATATTCGCCAACAGCGTAGAATTTGTCTCCTCTTTCGCTTCTTACCGCATCCAGGAATTGTGCAATGAACTTGTCTTTCATGTGTTTGATGGCATCCAGACGCATTCCGTCGAGGTTCAGCTCTTTGGAAACCCATTTTCCCCAACGATTCAATTCGGTGACTACTTCAGGATGATCCAGGTCTATATCATTGCATAATAAGAAATCGTAGTTGCCATTTTCATTGTCAACCCCTTCGCTCCACGCTTTGCCTTCACCCTGTATCTGGAAGATGCCACTCCGCTTTTTGGCATCGTCAAAACCGGTTCCTGAAAAATGATACCAATGCCATTTGAAGTCTGAATATTTATCCTTACGTCCATGGAAGCTGTATCCGGTCCAGCCCTGTATTTCGAACGGTTTTCCTAATGCTTGGGTTCTATCATTGGGATCGACTTCTACAACTATGAACTTTTCAGTGAAATCACCTCCTGCCTTATGATTCAGTACTACGTCCAGATAAACGGAAATATGATTTTTATGTAATTCATCGATCATTTCTTTCAGTTCTTCTTTCGTACCATATTTCGTTCTTATGGTTCCTTTTTGATCGAACTCGCCGAGATCATACAAATCGTAGGTTGCATAACCTTCGTCTTGTTGTTCGTCGGCTTTGTAAGCGGGGGGAATCCATACTGCTGTCACACCAATCTCATGTAAATGTGACGCATCTTCTTTTAATTGTTTCCATAAATTTCCGTCATTTGGCAGATTCCATTCAAAATACTGCATCATTACACCATTTTCCATTATCCAATGCATTTAGTTATCGGAAAATAACAAAGAAGTGTATGATAAGGTTTCTTGTGTTTACCCAAAAGCACTGAAAGAAAAGATATTGGCGTTTGTGATTAGACTAACATGCGTTATTTGTCTTGCCATCATATCCCCATTTAACGTAAACAGCTCCCCAGGCAAATCCGGCTCCGAAAGCGGTGAAAATCAAATTATCACCTTTTTTGAGTTTATTTTCGAAATCCCAAATGCATAATGGAAGCGTACCTGCACTGGTATTGCCGTAGTGTTCGATATTGATCATAACCTTTTCTAATGGTACATCCAGACGCTGGGCAACAGCACTGATGATACGTTGATTGGCCTGGTGGGGAACGACCCAGTCTATTTCATCTTTTGTCAGTTGGTTTCTTTCGATGATCGACTCACATGCATCTGACATATTGGCTACAGCATATTTAAATACTGTACGTCCTTCTTGGTGAAGGTAATGCATGTGGTTGTCAACTGTAAAATAAGAAGGGGAACAAACTGAACCACCGGCTTTCATGTGTAAAAAAGGAAGTCCTTTGCCGTCTGTTCTTAAAACGGAATCGATAACTCCTAAATGATCTGTTGTGGGTTCCAACAAGAAAGCTGCTGCACCATCAGCGAAAATAGGACAGGTGGCACGATCGGTATAGTCTATCACAGACGACATTTTATCGGCACCAACAATAATGACTTTTTTGTATTTTCCCGAACGGATAAAGTTAGCCCCGGTTTCTAATGCATATAAGAAACCGCTGCAGACCGCTTGCATGTCGAAGGCAAATGCATTTTTCAACCCCACTCTTTCGCATAAAATGGAAGCCGTTGAAGGAAGCCGATAATCGGGAGTGGTGGTAGCTACAATTACCAGGTCAATATCATCCGGATTACTTTGAGTACGTTGCATCAGTTGTTTGACAGCTTTTCGTGCCATGTATGAGGTGCCGAGTCCTTCTTCATTCAGGATGCGTCTTTCTTTGATTCCGATACGTCCCATGATCCATTCATCGGTGGTATCTACAATTCTGGATATCTCATCATTAGTCAGGATATAATCGGGCACATATCCTCCAACTCCTGTAATTACTGCATTGATTTGTTTCATTAACTTTGTCTAAATAAGTAAGTTCTTAAGCGGGGGAAGTATAAAATGACTCCGAAAACTTACAACTTCTCGGATTGCATCTAAAATACCGGGCGCAAATATACAGAAAAGAAAGATTTATTCAATATCTTGTAATCTAAATGCGTTGAATTTCTTAGTGAGATTAGGATAAGTTATAATACAGAAATAGAATTAGGGAAATGATTAAATGAAGGAAGATAGGTTGCTTTGCAAGAAAAGAAAGAAATAATCAGGTCTGATTTTCTTAGTAAGAGTGAGGCCTTAATCTGATTTGTGTATCTGTTGGTTCAAGCGTTTTTGCTACTTCTTTACTTCTTTGGGTAACCATACTTTAGTCTGTTTCTGTATTTCTCGTTAATGCTTAGTAAATGGCCTATGTTATTCCGAAAGTATTTAATTTTCACGTTTTTGTTTATAAAAAGAAACTCCTGTAATTGTCAAAATTACAGGAGTTTATATCATTTGATCAAGAAACGGTGGTTACTTTGCCAATGCCTGAGCTACATCTACCGCACAAGCCACAGTACAGCCTACCATTGGGTTGTTACCAATTCCCAGGAATCCCATCATTTCTACGTGAGCAGGAACGGATGAAGAACCGGCGAACTGAGCGTCTGAGTGCATACGACCCATAGTGTCAGTCATACCGTATGAAGCAGGACCGGCAGCCATGTTATCCGGGTGAAGAGTACGACCTGTACCACCACCAGAAGCAACAGAGAAATAAGGTTTGCCAGCAAGAACACGTTCTTTCTTGTAAGTACCAGCAACTGGGTGTTGGAAACGAGTCGGGTTAGTAGAGTTACCTGTGATAGATACGTCTACACCTTCTTTCCACATGATAGCTACACCTTCGCGAACGTCGTCAGCACCATAACATTTTACTTTTGCACGAGGGCCGTCAGAGTAAGCGATTTCGCGAACAACTTTCAGTTCACCTGTGAAATAATCGAATTGAGTCTGAACATAAGTAAAGCCGTTGATACGAGAGATGATCTGAGCAGCGTCTTTTCCAAGACCGTTCAGGATGCAACGCAACGGTTCTTTACGTACTTTGTCTGCTTTTGCAGCGATTTTGATAGCACCTTCAGCAGCAGCGAAAGATTCGTGACCTGCCAGGAAAGCGAAACATTTAGTTTCTTCGCGCAGCAACATAGCAGCCAGGTTACCATGACCGATACCAACCTTACGGTCGTCAGCTACAGAACCCGGGATACAGAATGCTTGCAAACCGATACCGATAGCCTCAGCAGCTTCAGCAGCGTTTGTGCAGTTCTTCTTAAGAGCGATAGCAGTACCTACTACATAAGCCCATTTTGCATTTTCAAAGCAGATAGGCTGAGTTTCTTCACACGTTTTATAAGGATCAAGTCCGGCAGCTTCGCAGATAGCGTTAGCTTCTTCGATGTCTTTGATGCCGTTAGCGTTCAAGGCTTCAATGATACCTTTGATACGACGGTCTTGGCTTTCGAATTTTACTTCTCTAATCATAGTTTCTTTCCTCCTTATATTATTCGTGACGTGGATCAATAGATTTAACTGCTCCCTGTTCTGCTGTTACGCGTCCGTAAGTGCCTGTAACTTTCTTCAAAGCTTCGTTAGCATCAGTACCTTTCTTGATTTCGTCCATGAACTTACCCATGTGTACGAATTCGTATCCGCAGATTTCGTCGTTCTTGTCCAAGAAGATTTGTTTGATATAACCTTCTGCCATTTCAAGGTAACGAGGACCTTTAGCCAAAGTACCATAAAGAGTACCTACTTGGCTACGCAGACCTTTACCCAAGTCTTCCAAACCTGCACCGATAATCAAACCAC
>OJOI01001250.1_pt1 | contig 14644 bp, 14 predicted proteins | sample 1598061 | NCBI WGS metagenome assembly OJOI01 (sample SAMN01915224, study PRJEB22387) | human gut metagenome | isolation source: stool | host: Homo sapiens | place: USA
GGATTTTTTCAATCATTACTAAATTATCACAGGGACAACTTGTATATCATTTCCTATTATATATACCAAAATGGACAAAATAGAATAAAGAGGACGATTGCCTTTTGGCAGTATAGCAAATTTTAGCGAACTTTGCAGCCGAAATGAAAGAATCAAAAAAAGACATATTATTAGCAAAGATTAGAAACGGCTCACCTGTAACGCGCACACAACAGCTCCACCTCGCTGCCCTATTGAGTGTGCCTGCCATTATGGTGCAACTCTCATCTATAATTATGCAATATATCGACGCATCGATGGTGGGACAATTAGGTGCCAACGATTCTGCTTCGATTGGCTTGGTGGCAGCGTCGCTGTGGCTTTTCAGCGGCATCTGTAATGCTGCCACAGCAGGCTTCAGCGTGCAGGTAGCGCACTTGATTGGTGCGAAAAAGAACAAGGAGGCGAAAGACGTGTTTCGCCAATCTATTACCTGTATTCTCATTTTCTCTGCCACTCTTTCAGCCATTGGCATGGCAATTAGCGGTCATTTGCCTGTATGGCTAAGAGGTTCTGAGGAAATCCGTGAGAGCGCAAGCACCTACTTTCTGCTTTTCAGTGCGTGTATTCCACTTCTTGCGCTTGAAATGCTTGCGGCAAGTATGCTACGCTGTACAGGTAATATCAAAATACCGAGTTTGCTCAACATTCTGATGTGTGTACTCGACATGATATTCAATTACCTGTTCATCTTCCCCACTCACGATGTTACGTTGTTTGGAATGGTGATTACGATTCCTGGTGCTGGATTGAGGGTGCAAGGAGCTGCCATCGGTACCATCATTGCGGTGGCCATCACTTCGGCTTGCATGATGTATTACGCTTGCTTCAAGTCGAAAGATTTGCAACTCAACACCGTAAAAGGTTCGTTCAAGCCCACACGCCTTTGCATCAACAAAGCGTTGAGAATCGGTTGCCCGATGGGATTGCAGCACTTGTTCATGTGCTCGGCACAAATCTTTATCACAGCGATTGTAGCGCCACTGGGAAGCATTCCACTTGCAGCCAACTCGTTTGCGGTGACGGCAGAGAGTATTTGCTACATGCCGGGTTATGGTATTGCCGACGCTGCCACCACACTCGTTGGTCAAAGCATCGGTGCATCACACAGAAAGTTGGCGAAGCAGTTTGCCACCATCACCGTTACGATGGGCGGAATCATCATGGGCATTATGGGCGTGCTCCTTTATGTGTTCGCACCGCTGATGATGGGCATACTCACGCCTGTGCCTGAAATCATCGCACAGGGTGCTGCAGCATTAAGAATTGAGGCATTTGCAGAACCGTTCTTCGCCATTGCCATCGTGTCATACGGCGTGTTTGTGGGCGCTGGCGACACACTTATCCCCTGCGGCATCAATTTGGCAAGCATGTGGGGTGTGAGAATCACCCTCTCGGCATTACTTGCACCCACCATGGGACTGCAAGGCGTGTGGACAGCCATGTGCATCGAACTCATATTCAGAGGCGTGATGTACTTGATTCGACTGCGTTCGGGAAGGTGGATAAAAATTAAGGAAGCACAACCAGCCACATAAACACTAAAATATTCACATCATTTCAGCCTAACGCCAAGGAATAGCGCAAGCATTGGATCTGAATGGGCAAGGAAATGTGAAATAGTTTTAGTAACTTTGTAAGAAGCAATTATTTATAACACTCAACCATACAAATTAGCATGGCAACTGTTGACGACAAAAAAATTATTTTCTCGATGGTGGGTCTGAACAAGACTATCAAGCAGACCAACAAAACCATCCTCAAAAACATTTATCTATCATTTTTCAATGGTGCGAAAATCGGCATCATTGGTTTGAATGGTGCTGGTAAATCCACATTGCTCAAAATTATTGCCGGCATCGACAACGATTACCAGGGCGACGTGGTTTGGGCACCAGGCTACAGCGTGGGCTATCTGCCACAGGACCCACCACTCGACGACAACAAGACCGTACTTGAACTCGTGAAAGAGGGCGTTCAAGAGGTGGTCGATGCACTGGAGGAATATGAGGAAATCAACAAGAAGTTTGGACTTCCAGAATATTATGAGAACGAGGACAAGATGAACGAACTTTTCGCCCGTCAGGCTGAGGTACAGGGCATTCTCGACTCTACCGACGCTTGGAACCTTGAAACTCGCCTCAACCGTGCTATGGCAGCACTCAATCTGCCACCAGCCGACCAAAAGGCTGAGCACCTGTCGGGTGGCGAACGCCGCCGTGTGGCTTTGTGCCGCCTGCTGCTCAAAAAGCCCGATGTGCTGCTGCTCGACGAACCTACCAACCACCTCGACGCTGAGAGCATCGACTGGCTGGAGCAACACCTCAACCAATACGAGGGCACTGTGATTGCCGTAACCCACGACCGCTATTTCTTGGACGATGTGGCTGGCTGGATTCTTGAACTTGACCGTGGCGAGGGTATTCCATGGAAAGGCAATTACTCATCATGGCTCGACCAGAAGTCGAAGCGCATGGCTCAAGAGGAAAAGGCAGCAAGCAAGCGCCGCAAAACTCTTGAGAGAGAGTTGGAGTGGGTGCGCATGGCTCCAAAGGCACGTCAAGCCAAGGGTAAAGCGCGTCTAAACTCCTACGACCGACTTCTCAACGAAGACCAAAAGGAAAAAGAGCAACACCTTGAAATCTTCATTCCAAACGGTCCACGCTTGGGCAACAATGTGATTGAAGCGCAAGGCATCTCTAAATCGTTTGGCGAAAAGGTGCTATACAAGGACCTCACTTTCACGCTGCCACCTGCTGGCATTATCGGTGTGATTGGCCCTAACGGTGTGGGTAAAACCACCCTGTTCCGCTTGATTATGGGACTGGAAACGCCAGACTCTGGTACTTTCTCAGTGGGCGAGACTGTGAAATTGGCTTACGTTGACCAACAACACAAGGACATCGACCCAACCAAGAGCGTTTACGAAGTGGTGAGCCAAGGCAACGAACTGATGCGCATGGGTGGCCGTGAAATCAATGCGCGTGCCTACCTCAGCCGCTTCAATTTCGCCGGTGCCGACCAAGAGAAGAAGTGCGGCGTGCTTTCAGGTGGTGAGCGCAACCGCTTGCAACTGGCACTCGCTCTGAAGCAAGAGGGCAACGTGCTGCTACTCGACGAACCTACCAACGACATCGACGTGAACACGCTCCGTGCGCTTGAGGAAGGTTTGGAAGCGTTTGCAGGCTGTGCTGTGGTCATCAGCCACGACCGCTGGTTCCTCGACCGTATTTGCACCCATATCCTTGCATTTGAAGGCGATGGCAACGTGTTCTTCTTCGATGGCAACTATTCTGATTACGAAGTGAACAAGGCTAAACGCCTCGGTATTGAAGAACCAAAGCGAATCCGCTATCGCAAATTCGACGAACAGTAATTCAGCCTCTGCGCAAGCAAACAAAATAAAAGGCTGTGCCGCTCAAATTATCAGCGGCACAGCCTTATTTATTTGATGTGATTTGGGTTACTTGATTTTCATACCCAGATTTTTCATCATGAATGCGTAATAATCAGCGGCTTCGTCGATGATTTTTGAGATGGGTTTGCCGCTGCCGTGACCAGCCTTGCTGTCGATGCGAATGAGTTTTGGCTGGTCGCCAGTGTTGGCAGCCTGAAGAGTGGCAGCGTACTTAAACGAGTGGGCTGGCACCACACGGTCGTCGTGGTCGCCTGTGGTCACGAGGATTGCAGGATATTTGGTGCCATCGTTCTTGATGTTGTGGAGTGGTGAATATGCACGCAAATATTCAAACATTTCCTTGCTGTCGTCACTACGGCCGTAGTCGGGAGCCCAGTTCCAACCCACGGTGAACAGGTGATAGCGAAGCATATCCATCACGCCCACCTGAGCGATAACTGCACGGAAGAGGTCGGGACGCTGGTTGGTGACCGCACCCATCAGCAAACCGCCGTTTGAGCCACCTTGAATAGCGAGTTTTTCGCTTGAGGTGTACTTGTTGGCGATGAGATATTCAGCTGCCGCGATAAAGTCGTCGAACACGTTCTGCTTCTTCATCTTGGTGCCGTTGCGGTGCCATTTGTCGCCATATTCTGCACCACCACGAATGTTTGCCACCACATACACACCTCCATTTTCAAGGAAAGGAATGCGGTTCACGTTGAACGAAGGTGTGAGGCTGATGTTGAAACCACCGTAAGCATAAAGCAATGTAGGGTTCTTGCCATTGAGTTTCATGCCCTTCTTGTGGGTGATGAACATGGGCACACGAGTGCCGTCTTTGCTGGTGTAGAACACCTGTTCGGTGATGTAGCGATCGCTATCGAACTTCACGTTGGGCTTCCAGAAAAGTTTCGACTTGCCTGTAGCCATATCATAAGAATAGATAGAGCCAGGAGTAGTGTAGCTGGTGAAGTTGTAGAACACCTCGTCGGTGTCCTCCGATGAGCTAAAACCAGCGGTGCCGATGCCAGGAAGCAGAATTTCGCCCAAATTCTTGCCTTGCATGTCGAGCAGATAAGCGTGGCTTGCGGCATCTTTCTCATAATTCACGATAAAGTGATTTTTGCCTGCCATTTGGAGCGATTTGAGCATTGCGTCGCCCTCGGCAATAAACTCACGGCCTTTACCCACGCCCAGATTGTCGATGTCGAACACAAGCACCTTTGCCATAGGGGCATTCTCGTTGGTGTAAATATAAATATGCTTATCATCGTTGCCCACGGGGCTGAAATTGTAGTCGTAAGAGTTGTTGAGACGAATGAAGCGAGGGTTTTCGCTCTTAGTGTCTTTCACCAACAGCACATTGCCATCGCCACCGCTCTGATACATATACACAAAGCGCTCATCTTCGCTCACATAAGCCATGTGGAACATCAAAGGTTCCTCAAAACTGCGGAACACGAGTTCGTCTTGCAACTGTGGTGTGCCGAGTTTGTGGTAAAACACCTTCTGATACTCGTTTTTGCTCGAAAGTTCGCTCTTTGGCGCATCGTAGGCACTGTAATAGAAGCCGTCGCCCTGCCATGAGGCATTGGTGAACTTCGCCCACACGATATGGTCGTCGAGCATTTTGCCCTCCTTCATATCCTTCACATATATCTCATTCCAGTCGCTACCGCTGCGCGAAATGGTGTAAGCCATATAGCGGCCATCTTTCGAAAAGTCCACCGACTTCAGCGCCACGGTGCCATCGTCGGAGAGTTTGTTTGGGTCGAGCACTTCACGAGGCGTGCCATCGAGCGAGTCCATTTCATACAGCACACTCTGATTCTGCAAACCATTGTTCTTATAGAAGAAGTATTTACCGTGATGCTTGAAAGGAATTCCCATCTTCTCATAGTTTTGGAGTTTCATCATCTTCTCCTTCAAGGCATTGCGGAAAGGAATCTTCGAGATGTAGTCTTGGGTCACCTTGTTTTCGGCTTCCACCCAAGCGGCGGTTTCAGCAGAATTGTCGTCCTCCAGCCAGCGGTAAGGGTCAGCCACCTTCACGCCAAAATACTCATCTACTTGGTTCACAGTCTTGGTTTTAGGATAAGCAATCGGTGATTGCGCAAAACCTTGAGCAGCAATAGCAGCCATCGTCAATAATAAAAGTTTCTGTTTCATATTTATCAGTATTAATTTTCTGCACTAAGTTACCAATTTTTCCCCACATAACCCGAAAATCCCACACACGAAATTCAGAGCCTCACACAGATCTCGCGGATCTCACGGTTTTTGCATTAGTGAGTGAAAAATCTCACAGAATTTTTCCACACCTTTGCTCCAAGGGCTCACACAGATTCAACGAGATTCAACAAAACAATGATTCGTGCGATTCGTGAAATTCGTGGTTAAAAAACTGCCACAAATTAGCACAAATTAGCACAAATTTTCACAAATAATTCAACAGAGAAAAACAGGAACACCAGTTGAGAAATTTGATGTTAGAAATTAGATGTTAGAATAATCCCAACCAAACCCCGACTTCCACCCTGCAAGTTTTTTCAAAGCACCCGAAGCACCTGAAACACCTGAAACACCCGAAACACCTGAAGCACCTGAAACACCCGAAACACCCGAAACACCTGAAACACCAATTGAGAAACACGACTTCAAAGAACTTGGTGCAAAAATAATGGTTAGATGGGTGTGCGTAAATGACAAAAGAGTGAGATGAGTTTGCCTCACACAAATTACAAGGATTTTCTTCGTGAGTAGAATAGATAAGAAAAGTGCCACCTCGTGGGTGACACATATTCATTCTAAAAAGATACTACTCCATCATATCTATGAAGGAGTGACAATCTCATCTAACAATGCGTATTGTGCATCATAACGCTGAGTTTTTTCTATGTATTTTTTTCTATTGCAATCCACGCGTGAAGCATCTAACGGATTTGTCATATCTGCGGTAAGCAGAACATAGAGAAACTGTGCCTCATCAGGAGTGCCATCAGGATGAGTAGGATTCTTTGGTGACATATAGTATTCATCTGGAGCCGCATTTTTCGCGACTATCTGACAATCACCTTCTAAAGCAAACATTTTTTGTGAAGACTTGTCCCATGTATGAAATAGCACATAGACAAAGTTTTGGAAAATGCTCCCACAGAATTAAAGGTGTCTGTAAATGTCAATGATGCTGACTGGCAGAAGATTCAAGAACTGTTTGCTAAAGAACACCAATGGATGACCGCACAGATGCAGATGCATATCCGTGAGGTTAATTACATGTTTGCTGATGAACGGAAGAAAGTCCGTGAGCGACACAAGGAATATGATGGCTGCTATCGCGGTCACTATACCCAGTGGTTCTTTTGGTTCTTCTTTACCATTGGATTTTTTGTGATTACAGGAGGTATCGGTATGATTGTAGCACAGAATTATGGGAAATAGATCAAAGAGACTATCATTTTCTATGTTTCAGTTCTGAATAATAATCTTAAAATAAATAGGAACGGGTGGGGTTTGGTTGTTGAAATAGCTCTCAAAAAACTTTTGAGTGTCATCATCATCGACGACACCTCCAATGATTAGTTCCATGGGATTTACCCAACCACGTCCTATGTAGATGAGAGTATCGGGATATTCTTCTCTGAGGCGTAATCTTGCCTTTTCTATCCAATTTTCTATCTCCAAAATTATTTGTCCGTCTTTGCTACGCCCCCATTCAAAGTCTTCTGCAATTTCTTTAACTTCGGATTTAAGTTCATCATAAAGCATAGAGGGTAAATTGCTTTTGTTATTTTTTACGAAGCATTTTAGCCTTTTTATATCATCCTTGTTGTTTACTTTTGAAATGAGTCTAAGTTCTTGCCCCAATTTCATATTTATCTGTTGGATGTCAGACAATATCCTGTCGTTAATGGAATCTTTCAATAATTCTTTTATGGGATACTGTATGGTGTTTTCCTTCTCTACTTTGAACCGATGGAGTTGTTGTATATTCAGTTCTTCCATAATCTTTGTTTTTGAATCCACGAATTTTCAGTCAGCTATGATACAAGCAGTGCCCTTTTCTGTAGTCTTCGGGAGATATTCTTTTTTTGTTTTCAAATGCCATTCTATAGTCTTCCACATACCATTCCCATGCTTCTTGCATTACATAGTCCTTGTCATATAATATCCAAATTAACCTGTCCCATTCGTAGTTCGAGGCTTTGGGAACCATCGTTACTTTACTTCCTTTTTTACCGCTTGGACGATTGGCTTTTACTTGATACCTTATATTTCTATAAACGAAATCCGTCCCTTTGGCAACAGCAGTTTTATCTCTCATGTAATCAGAGTATTCTTTTTCTGACATACCAACCAACATTGCTGCATCATATTCAGAAATTGAACTCGTAATAGACGGAGCTATACCAAAACTTGCTTGCCATTGCAAAGCAACATCTACAAGTATATCTCTTAGCTTTACTTTTTTATCCATAGTAGTATTAATTTTAGCCTGTGAATTTGCAATCCACAGAATATGAATTATAGTTTATATACCTTTGGTACATTTTCTATTTGTGTTTTATACGACCAATCCAAAAGTTTATTTTCAGCAAGAAACCAATTACACCCAGACTCAATCCATTTTTTGCGATATTCAAGGATGGGGGTTAATGTATAGTCTTCGTTACCAAATTCCACTCCGCAACACGGACATATCTCATAAGGAGGAGACTTTCCGCCTTCTCCACAAATCTTAAATTTGAGTCTATAACCACAAATGCGACATATAAATCTTTCATCCATTGTGCTATTTTTTGTCTCTGCGATTTTTGCAACCCACAGGAAATGAATTATTCATATAGGCTTCTCTTTCTTTGAATTGGTTCTTTTTGAAATAAAAGAATAAATGGCATACTGGATACAAATTGGCAGGAGATTGAATATCCCCAACCATACAAACACCATGAGACTCAAAGATAAGGCAGCACCATTGGTTACAACTAAGGAAATAATGCCTATCAAAAGCAACGTCACAAGACTATTCAATATTATTTGTCTTTTCAGCAAAAATTCCTTTCTAACAGCTTTTGCCCAAAGCCAAGCAAGCAAAGCCATACTCAAGTTAAACAAGGAAATACAAATCGTAAGCATAATGCCCATAAAATGTCCCAAGTACAAGACCACTGCAGGAATAATATAGGCAACAAATGTAGCCACAAATACTGTGAGCAAATATTTCTTTGTATCTTTATCTCTTAGTTTCATATTACGTTCATTATATTTTACTTTGTGTTGTACAGTACAATGAAATGCTGTTTTATACTCATTTCCTGCTACAAAAATAACATTTTGTAGTGATAATCGGTTATAATCCCTTGAAAATCTACGATATTCTATCGTAATTTAGACAAAATAGAAATATAATCTGTAAAAATGGAACTAAACATTTAATTTTCCTTTTTTAAAAATTGCTGTATTTTAAACCTAAATTTCATTTAATTCGGATTTTTATTTACGTACAATACGTGTTTTAGTTACTTTTCCAGTGCCATTGCATTCATCACAATCAATTCTCACTTTGCCAAAACCATTACAATCGGGACAGTTATTTGTGCTGTTTTCAGAGTATTCTTCTCTACCATAGTACCCCTCTCCAAAACAAACTGGACAGGTTGCAAAACCATTTTCACAACAATACGAGCGACCTTCTCCGTTGCAAAAGGTACAAGTTTCATATCCTGAACCTTTACAATTTGGACAATTTATCCATCCAATTCCATTTAAATAATAACTACCGGACCCATGACATAATGAACAAGTAGAAGTCCCTGCTCCGTTGCATTTAGAGCATCGGGAAGAGCCATCACATTTTTCGCATTTGACAAGCCCAGTTCCCTGACATTTGTAACACTTTTTTGGCTTGGTTCCTGAAGTTGTAAACAGTAATTCACCTGAGCCGCCACAATAATCACAGTTAACGAACACAAAGCCTTTCCCGTTGCATTTATCACAGTCATCTTCATATTGTTCCTCTACTTCAACTGAATCCACAAGTGGAATTGAAGTGTTTTTTTTACAAGAAGAAACCAACAGTAATAATATAAATAGTGCAAAATGAATTTTCATAATAAATGATTATAGGATTTCACAAATTATGTCAGAAGTTTATAAAAATACGAAAAAAATAGTAGATTTAGAAAAATGAGGGCGGGTTTTTTAGGAAAGCCGCCCTCGGTAGTTGTTTGTTTATGGGATAATTGGGTTATTTTTTTGTTGCTTTTTTTGTGGGTTTCTTTGCTGCAGGCTTTTTGGCTGCTGGTGCCTTTTTGGCAGGTGCTTTTTTGGTTGGCTTTTCTTCCTCTGCTGGTTTATCTACTGGGAAATCGCCGGTGGTGTCCTTCACAATGTTGTTGCGGAGCATTTCCACCTCGCGGTTGAGTTGGCTGATTTCGTTAGATTGGTTGCGGATGGTGAGCAACAATGCGTTCAATTCCTCATTGTCGATTGACTCTGGGTATTGCTCTTGCACACGAATCATGAAATCGCTGAGCACATTCATATAGTTGGTGAATGCGGTGTAAGGCGAGTCGTAGGGGCTGTAGTGCGAGTGCACTGAGCCGTCTTCGTTGTGCTTGGTGCTCATATAGAAGAAGTGGTCGCTTGCCTGGAGGTAGTACCAGTCTTGTTTGATGCGGCGGTCTTGGCAAAGGCGCACACGCTCACCGATGGAGTAGAGTTTCTTCACAGCCTCCTGCTGGAGAGTGTTGCCAAGCCATGCGCTGGTGTCGCGCGCCTCATCCGCCCAAGAAATTGGGTGCATCACTGGCATTTCGCCCACCGATTTCATTTTTGAAATCACTTCGCTTGGGGTGAAGAACTCAATGCCCTTTTCGGCCGCAAAGCGAGGCAACGCCTTCATAAACTCGAAGATGCCGCTTTCGCGTGGCTGCATTTCGCCGAAGGTCTCGTAGTTCATAAAGAGGTTAACGAGTTGTTCTTCTTCAGGAAGTGATGCAATCCAGTCGATATACTTGTCGGCTGTTAGCGGATATGATGCCCAGTCGGGGTTGCTGAAACGGAACGAAATGTCGTCGCTCAATTTAGAGTTTTTCAACAGCAACTTCAACTTTGGAGCCACAGGTGAAGAATAAACGTAGTTAGGCGACTTCCAACCCAGAATGTGCTTTGCGCCTTCGGTAATCACGCCCTTAAAGCCCATATTCTGAACCATGGCAGAGATGTCGTCGTCGTAGATAAGCTCGGTGTTGCGGAACACCACTGGGTGCTTGCCAAAGAGTTGGAAAATCTTCTTGTCGTGATCCTTCACCTGTGCCACAAACTCATCGGGATCTTCAAGCGAAGCGAGCGAGTGGGCGTAGGTTTCGCTGAGGAATTCCACGCAGCCGGTGTCAGCCAATTCCTTCATCGACTCGATGAACTCTGGCACATAGATTTCGAGTTGCTCAAGAGCTGTGCCGCTGATAGAGAATGCCACTTTGAATTTCTTGCCATACTGCTTAATCATATCAAGGAGCATTGCATTAGCTGGCAAATATGAGCGCTGTGCAATGCGGGTGATAATTTCGTCGTTGGCAAAATCATCGTAATAGTAATGGTCGTTACCAATGTCGAAGAATCGATAATTCTTCAGGCGGAATGGCTGGTGTATCTGGAAATAAAAACAAATTGCTTTCATTGCTTTATTTTTTAGTTGTTGATTTTATTCGTTTAAGATTGTTTTATCGGTTGATGAGACTCTTGTAAATGTCGATGACTTTGGCACCTGCCTTTTCCCACACAATCTGCTTCACTTCCTCAAGTCCCTTTTCGCGCAGTTCCTTATACATGGCAGGATACTTGATGATAGAATAGATGGCGTCGGCTATGGCGTTGGTGTCCCAATAGTCAACTTTAATCACATTATTAAGAATTTCGGCACAGCCGCTCTGCTTGGAGATAATGGACGGTACGCCCATCTGCATGGCTTCGAGTGGAGAAATACCGAAAGGCTCACTGACCGATGGCATGATATACACATCGCTGGCTTTGAGCATCTCGTACACCTCCTTGCCTCGCAGGAAGCCTGCGAAGTGAAAACGGTCGGCGATGCCACGACGCGCAGCCAAACGAATCATCTTCTCCATCATGTCGCCACCGCCAGCCATCACAAACTGCACGCCACGCACCTTGCTCAGCACCTGTGCGGCTGCTTCCACAAAGTATTCGGGTCCCTTCTGCATGGTGATGCGGCCGAGGAAAGTGACCACCTTATCGTGCTTTGGCGGCACGGTAACGTTGAGCAACTCCTCGCTCAGCGGCTCCACTGCATTGTGCACAGTGGTCACCTTGTCGGGTGAAATGCCGTATTTCTCAATCACGGTGCGGCGAGTGAGGTTGCTCACGGTGATAATGTGGTCGGCATTGTTCATGCCGTCTTTCTCGATATTGAACACTGTGGGATTGACGTTGCCACGGCTTCGGTCGAAGTCGGTGGCATGAACGTGAATCACCAATGGCTTGCCTGTGACCTGCTTGGCGTGAATGCCGGCAGGATAGGTGAGCCAGTCGTGAGAGTGGATAATATCGCATGGAATGGTGCGTGCAATCACACCAGCCACAATCGAATAATTGTTGATTTCCTCAACGAGGTTGTCGGGGTAACGACCGGAGAACTCAATGCAGCCCAGGTCGTTGGTGTTCATATAATTGAAATCACTGTAGATGTGATTTCTCAAATCAAAATAAGTCTGAGGGTCCATCACATTGCCGATACGGCTTTGCACATATTCGCTGCTCACGTCGCGCCATGCGATAGGCGTGGTGTTGGCGCCAATGATTCGTGCAAATCCCTTCTCTTCATCGCCCCAAGGCTTGGGTATAACGAATGTGATGTCCATGTCGCCGCAATCGTACATACCTTTCGTAAGACCGTAGCTTGCGGTTCCGAGACCACCGAGAATATGAGGGGGAAATTCCCAACCAAACATTAAAGCTTTCATATCGTCAGGTTAATATCAATTTACGGTTAAACATCAAGATTTTTCAACAAACGCAACACGCGGAGAATCTCGCCCACGTTGGCAGCGAAGCTCACTGCACCACGGCCAATGAATGGTGGGTTGCCGTCGTAAAGTTCCGACAGGGTGCCGATAGCACCTTGCGACATTTCGTCCTCAAAGCCAATCATCATGCGATTCACGAACGAGAGGCCGCCAATGCCAAACACCTTCACATAGGCGTGGCAGTAGAAGCCCATAAGCCAAGGACGAGCCGACCCAGAATAATACGCCTTTTCGCGCTGCTCTGGATTGCCCACATACCAAGGATTATAGCCGTAGCTGTTAGGGCTCAATGTGCGCAGTCCCTTAGGGGTGAGCAACTCGCGGGTGATGAAATCGAGAATGCGCTTGCGCTGGCGACGGTCGAGCGGTGTGTGGTCAACACCCACTGCAATCACCATATTCGGGCGAACGCTCAAATCGGTGTATGAACCGTTCACATAGTCGTAGAGATAACCATAGTCGTTAAGGAACGTGGGGGCGAAAGACTCGGCGTAAGCGTCGCTAATCTTCTGCCAGCGTTCCACACGGCTCTGCATCTGCTTGTCATCGGCATACATCTGAAGCAGGAACATGAGCGCGTTATACCACAGCGCGTTGAATTCCACCAGATAGCCTGTGCGAGGAATGAGCGGAGTGCCATCGGGGCGCGCAGAATCCATCCACGACATAGGTTGGCGTGTGCCATCGGTGCGCACCAAGCCGTTGTCGTCGACTTGCAGATTCGGGTGCTTGCCGTCGATAATAAAGTCGATGAGCTGTGCCACCAGTTCGCCATAACGCTCGCGTGCTGTAGGCACATCGGTATCGTGTGAATAGCGCTGAATAGCCCAAGCAGCCCACAGTGGCACATCGGGAAGGTCGATGCCTTGCAAATGCTTGTCGGGCTCACCAGTTTCCATCCAGCGAGTGAAAGCCTCTTTGGCGGTGTCCATAATAGCCTCGAAGTCGGGGCGGTGGTGATTGGAGAGCGTGCAGCCTGGGAGAGCGATAAACTCATCGCGCGCACGCACCTTGAACCATGGATAGCCTGCAAGCATATAATGCCCGTCGGCGTTGGTCATATAAAATTGCTTCGCACTGTTTTTAAGACAGTTGTAGAAACTGGTGCGAGGTGTGCGAGTTTTAATTTCATCTTCATACATCTTGGTGAGCTGACGAGTGTTCACCTCGCTCACGCCAGCCGAGAAGATGATGGTGTCGCCCTTCTTCATGTCCACCTCAAAGTAGCCAGGCACATACAGGTCCTCGGTGTAAGGAATGCCTCGCTCCTGATCCTTGATATACTCGATGCCTTTATACCAGTGGGGGTCGAACACAAACTTAGGCTTGTGGTTCACCTGCATAAAGAGTTCAGGATAGCCCTCGTACATGCATGTGGAAATGCCGTTCGACACTTCCTTGTAATCGCGACTTGCCACTTGATTTTCAACACAAAGGTCGTTGGCATTGCGGAACGCTAAGAATGGACGGAACTGGAGCGTGGTCTTAGAGTGAGCATCTACCAGGGTGTAGCGGATAAGGATACGATTCTCGTTAGTGATAAAGATTTTCTCACGCTTCAGAATCACGCCACCTACACGAAACGTGTGAGTAGGCACACGTTCGCAATCGTACTCTCTGATGTACTTGTGACCATTAGGACTGTACACGCCACCGGAATACCTGTGCAAGCCAAGGTTGAAAGGCGCACCGTGCTGAATCACCGTTTCATCAAGCGACGACAAGAGCACATGGCTATTGTCGTCAATTTCAGGAACAGGAATCACAAGAAGTCCGTGCTGCTTTCTTGTATTGGCTCCCACAATGGTAGTGCAGTGGTATGCACCAGATTGATTCGTGCGCAGCACCTCCAAGCGGAGCGACTGCTCAAGATTCATCAAAAGATTCTTATCAAATTTAAGATAACTCATGATAAGCGGTATTATGGGATATTTTTAGTTAATAATTTCCGTTGTTTGGTGTCGTTACGAATTTACATTTTTTTTGCAACTCTCGCAAATAAAATCGGCTCTAATTCTCCAAATCGGCAAATAATTTGATGAATTTTCGGAAAACGCATTTTCACAGCCGAAAATGGTTCAGTGGATAAATGCTGGGAGCACAGAAACAAAAACATAAAAAACAGCCTTTTAGCGATGCCAGTGCTTCGCACCTGTCG
>OJOI01001273.1_pt1 | contig 14469 bp, 10 predicted proteins | sample 1598061 | NCBI WGS metagenome assembly OJOI01 (sample SAMN01915224, study PRJEB22387) | human gut metagenome | isolation source: stool | host: Homo sapiens | place: USA
AAAAAATAATTCAGACAGGCAATCAATAAAGGCGGTTCAGCAATGAGCCGCTTTTTTTATGCTTGAATCAAATTTATTTAAATGTTACATCATTGGATAAATTACAAACTATTAATTTTATACATTTATGGAACAACTATTATTAAACAAAACAGAACGAAGAAAAATTTACTGGTGGATTTACCTTAGTACGCTCGCCGCCTGTCTGCTTTCAACCGCAATCGCCGTTGCCTTGGCCGAACTGCCCTTTGTAAACGAGGTTATTTACGAAGAAAACAGTGTACCGGACAAGCCGGTAATGACCAATGCCGGACAAAACCTTTATATGACAGTTTTTTACATAATGGTATTATATTACTTTTTAACCAGAAGAAACAAAGAGCGGCATTTTGACAAGATGCTGCCGATAATGGTTCTTTTGATGGCGATGCCGATGCAGCTTATCTTTTATTCAATCGGGCTAAAGCAAGGATTGTACTTAACGGGAAGTTCTCTTTTAATCCTGACATTTTCCTTTCTTCTGGGATTAAACCTAAAAAAAGACATTGCCCGATACCGAAACAGGTATATGAGTATTTTGCTGATTATCGGCATGGCGGCAATTTTTCTGCCGTTAGTCTTGAAGACAAACGTTATAGGCATAATTGCCAGGCCTTTATTCGTTATCTTATTTGCGGTACTTACCCTGATTGAGGTTCAGAGGATGAAGCTAACCTTGGAAAAAGGAATTCCGGAAGCATCATTCGGCAATTTTTACTTTACCACAATCGCCAATATGTATGTTAATTTTTTGGGAACGTTGATATTTTTTGATTTGGACAAAATCATTTACAAGCTGATTGTTTCAGACAAAGACGGAGATTTTGAACAATAAAAAACATTAAACTAAAGCTGTTCTTTCACAAGAACAGCTTTTTTCATTATCTGCAATAAAAGAATTTATCAGGCCGTTCTTCCGGAAAAAGCCTTTGCAACATTCAAACTCCGGCTGCTGCGCTGAGCTTGCAGCACTAATTGCGAGCGAATGTTTTTCTGCTCGCGGCCGGAACAGTTTACGTTTTCCAGCTGGCGGTTTGCATGGACATCCAGACTTCCGGGATTAGGCGCCCGCCAATAGCCGCTGCCGCCATTTAATATTGTTCGGTCCTTTCCCTCGACATCACAGCCGCTGAGTTCAACCTGATAGTCACGGGCATTAAACTGAGTCTGCCACTGCTTTAAGGTTACAACCCCGTCAAAGACAATGGGATCAAACACCAGTTTTTCGGTTTTGGGACTGTCTTTGTAAACCGGAACATCAAGCACCAATGCCACATGGTAATTGCTCCAGCCGCATTCCTTAAACGTCAGCGGATCATCTGTCGGACGCATCACGCTGACCGTCGATTTGCCTTTCGGCTCACGAATAAAATTGAGCGGGGTATCTTCAGGATAGGTTCGGGACGAGCTTTCCAGGCACCAGGCCTTAAGCGGGGTGAAGCCGTTTTCTTTAGCCTTTGCCGCCAGTTTATGCGCGAAAGCATAACAGCATTCATTCTCATAAGCATATTCCCGACGAGGAAACAGCTCATTTTTCCAACGGCTGAACAGCTGGTTATAATGCAATATTTTTTGACTATCAAATTCCATTTTACACTTCCTGTTTTTTGACAGTATAGCAAGTTTTTGAACAAAAGGGAAGTTTTATTAGACAAAAACTTCTTGCGCAGGCGGAGATTTGGTATTATATTGTCCGGCAACGAACAACAATTATTAATATTAATCATTATGGAACAAATGAAACTTAAAACACCGGATATCCGGAAAACTGAATGTGTCACTATTTTAACACTTCAGCAAAAACTCAAACTCATGACGGAAATCACCTTCGGGGTTATCGGCGGAAATTTATTGTCTCTGACTTTGGCAATATTTGTTTATACACTGCTTGCTCCCTCTTACGGCGAATCCCTCAAAGCAATGGCAGCTTTTGCTGCAATCGTAACGGCAACGCTTCCGATATTGGCCGTTAATTACCGCTGCCGCATCGTTCCCAAGTACGGGATGGCGGCTTTTTATTCCATCGTTTGCGCCAGCGCCTCGGTTTTCTTTTTCTGGGCCGCAGCGGAACACGGAACGACAAAACTGCTTTACGGAGCAGGCATTGCACTCTGCATATATTTGGTTACCGCCTATATCGGCATACGCTGGAAATTCCGTTTAATTGTTAACGTAAACAGCAAATCTTTAGCCGGAGCCATTTATTTTGTTGCCATTTTTATTGTTTTGGGAGAATTTATGGTTGATATGCTGATACTTCAGCAGCCCACAAGCATGATTTTCACCCACAGCTGTTTGGTTTTTCTTTTTGCCCTGGCTAATATTATGGAATATCACAATATTATGCTGGAACTGGAAAAAGGAAATACAAAGAAAAACTTTAAAATGCTCAAGCTTTCGGTTATGCCGAGTTTGTTTATCAATTTGCTGGGGCTCAACGTCTGGGTGAATGTATTTAAGATAATTTATAAATACATTTTTATGGACGGATTTGAGACACAGGCATTCAGTTTACGAAAAATTTATCATGAACTCTCCAAATAAAGGAGAGTTCATGACTGCAATATTATTAATTCTAAAAATCCGACAAGATGGAAAAGCTAATCAAAAGACAGGGAATGCCCCTGAAAAGTACCTTTGCAGAATGTGTTGCCGCCCCCGATTACAAACTGTATATCGTCAAGAAACGGCTAAGCGAGAAATACGGCGTAATCAGAAGAGACAAAACAGACATCGTCCCTTTTCTCTTTGACCGTTATGAGGTTATTGAGCTTAACGAAGGCTACATTATTGCTCTTACGAAAGACAACATTCGGCAATATTGTCTGTATCACAGCAAATTCGGCACAATCCTCAACAAATGCCTGGATAAATTTGAAATCAAAATATCTGATATTGAGGAAAGAAAGAAGCCTTGGCCAATCGGCGCCGATTATGTTGAGATCTGGCAAGGCAACAAATGCGGAATTTACGATTTTCACGGCAATGAAATTATCCCTTGCGCTTATGATGAAATAGAAGACAGTACCCGTCTTTATTTCCGTTTTTCCCATCCTGCCGAAGAAGATTTGGAACCGGCAAGATATTTTCGGGTAAAAGCGGGACAAGACTATGGTCTGTTTGACGTTTCAGGAAATCTGCTGTTGGATTTGAAATATGCCGGTATCATACCGACCTGGTCGCAAGACATATACAAAGTTTCTCTGCACGGACAACCTGAAGAGGCTCTGTTTGACGCCAAAAATAAAAAATTCATCATTCAGGGCATTTGCAACGTCAGCATCCACAACGACGGCTTTATCTTCCATGTGAACGGGCTTAAGCATGCGGCTGATTGCAGCGGTGAAATCATATTTTCTTCCAAAGATTACATTTATATTTATCAGGAAGAACCTCTGATTTTTAAAACAACGGATGAAGACGGCTTTCCGATACTGGTCAACGAAAACGGCGAGGTTTTGTAAACTTCTTCAAAAAAAACTCCTCTGAAACAAATTCAGAGGAGTTTTTTTATTGTTTGCCTCAGAAGTTGGCAATCCGCTGCAGAGCCTCCTGCAACTTGGCCTTGTTTTCCAGTGCTTCGGACTGACGGCGTTTTTCTTCTTCCACCACCGCAGCCGGTGCACGCTCAACAAAGCTCGGATTACCCAGCTTACGGGCATAACCTTCAAGATTTTTATCCAAGGCAGCGATTTCTTTTTGCAGACGCTCTTTTTCGGCGGCAAAATCGACAACGCCCTTTAACGGCAACAAGATAACCGCCTCGCGAAATACGGCCTGAACCATATCTTTGCTGACTTCGGCCTCCGGAGCAAAACATTCGAGCTTCTCCAAACGAGCCAAAGAACAAATAATATTGTTGAAAGACTTAAGATGTGCGCACGAGGCGTCGTTAGCGTCCTTCAGGAAGACCGTCAGCTTGGCTCCGGCCGGCAGGTTCATTTCAGCACGCAGCGAACGAACAGCACCAATCAGTTCAATAGCCCAGTCAATATCTTCCATAGCGGCAGTATCAATTTTTTCCGCCTGAGGCCACGGGGCATGAATCAACTTAACGTCCCGCTGAGCCGTATTGTTCCACAGTTCCGTGGTGATAAAGGGCATAAACGGATGCAAGATGACTAAAATACGGTCACGTACCCAGGCAAAGGCTGCACGGGTTTCCGCTTTTTCAGCCTCGTTCTCACCGTAAAGAATCGGCTTAATCATTTCGATATACCAATCGCAGAATGAACCCCAGACAAACTGGTAAACCGCATTGGCAGCATCCGAAAAACGATAACTGTTCAGATTTTCGGTTACTTCACGGGTAGCTTCCTGCGCCTTGGCAATAATCCATTTGTTAACCGCGTGCTTAACCGAAGACGGCTCAAAACCCTGCGGCATTGCAGCCTCGTTCATTTCGCCAAAACGAGCCGCATTCCAAAGTTTGGTAGCAAAATTACGATAACCGGCAATTCGGTTTTCGCTCATGTTAATGTCGCGTCCCTGGGTTTCCATTGCAGCCATAAAGAAACGCAATGCGTCGGCACCGTATTTTTCAATGGTCTCCATGGGATCCACCGTGTTGCCTTTAGATTTGGACATTTTGCGCCCCTGTTCATCGCGAACCAGGCCATGGATGTAGCATTTTTTGAAAGGAACTTTCTTCATCATATACATACTCATCATCATCATCCGGGCAACCCAGAAGAAGATGATGTCAAATCCGGTTACGAGAACCGATGTCGGATAAAACGTATCCAAAAACTCGGTTTTATCAGGCCAGCCCAAGGTAGAGAATGCCCACAAACCGGAAGAGAACCATGTATCCAACACATCGGTCTCCCGCGTAAGCTCGACATGCCGTCCGTAATGCTTGTCGGCAGCCGCCTGAGCCTCGTCAACGTTTTCTTCACAGAAAATTTCGCCATCGGGTCCATACCAAATCGGCATCTGGTGACCCCACCAAAGCTGACGGGAAATACACCACGGCTGAATATTGCGCATCCATTCAAAATAAGTCTTCTCGTAGGATTTCGGGACAAACTCCATTTCGCCCTGCTCTACCGCCCGGATGGCTTCGCGCGCCAAAGTCGGCGCATCGACAAACCATTGGTCAGTCAGCATCGGTTCAATAACAACATTGGAACGGTCACCGTAAGGAATAACCATCGGATGGTCCTCTATTTTTTCCATCAGGCCGAGTTCTTCCAGCTTTTCAATGGTTTTAGCGCGAGCCGTTTGAGTGTCCATTCCCGGGAAAGGCGTATTTTCATTAAGGGTTGCATCTTCATTCAAGATGTTTATCAACGGCAGGTTATGACGTTTGCCGACCTCAAAATCGTTAAAGTCATGCGCCGGCGTAATCTTAACGGCACCGGTACCTTTTTCCGGGTCGGCATGTTCGTCGCCGACAATGGGAATCGGACGGTTAACAATCGGCAGAACGGCATTTTTGCCAATCAGATATTTTAATTTTTCGTTTTCCTTGCTGACTGCAACAGCCGTATCGCCAAACATGGTTTCCGGACGGGTGGTGGCAATATGGATAAACTGGCCGGGTTCGTTTTCAATCGGATATTTGTAATAATACATTTTGCCGACGGTTTCCTTTTGAACTACCTCAAGGTCAGAAACGGCTGTCATAAATTTGGAATCCCAGTTAACCAGCTTTTTGGCCTTATAAATCAAACCGTCTTTGTATAGATTAACGAAGATTTTGCGAACCGCACGGCTCAAGCCCTCGTCCATGGTAAAACGCTCGCGGCTCCAATCGCAGGAGGCACCCAGGCGGCGCAGCTGTTTGCAAATGGTTCCGCCGGACTGCTCTTTCCATTTCCAGACGGTCTCGATAAACTTCTCCCGGCCAAGGTCGTGACGGGTAATGCCTTCTTTGGCCAGATTGCGCTCAACCACCATCTGGGTTGCAATACCGGCATGGTCCATCCCCGGCTGCCAGAGAACCTTTTTTCCCTGCATACGGTTATAACGAATCAAAATATCCTGCAAGGTATCGTCAAGAGCATGTCCCATATGGAGGACACCGGTAACGTTAGGCGGCGGAATAACGACGCAAAAAGCATCCTTGTCGCTCCGCATATCGGGTTTGAAATCATTATCCCGTTCCCAGTCAGAATAAATTTTCTCTTCAAAATCTTTAGGATTATAGTTTTTTTCCAGCATTGTAAAAAATTCCATTTTTGTATTAACATCTAAGACTGCAAAAAGCCCTCAAGGTAAACTTGGGGGCATAATTTTTTAGAGGACGGCACAATAAACTATTGCTCGCTGCCGACCTTTGCCATCACTCGTTCAATTTCTTGTTTAACGGTACGTTCAACGATAGCCGGAAGATTGGCGTTCAGCCACTGGTTGGTCTGGCGGCAAATCTCTTCCCGGGCATAGGCATCATAATCGGCACCGCGACGCCAGTTTTCCGAAACTTCTTTTCCGATAATACCGCGAATTACATCGGCAACAACACCTTCAATGGTTTTGCCGCCGTTGCCGAGAGCCGTTACCGGTTCGGCATCGCTTTCCTCCGGCACTTCGGGCACGTCTTCTTTTTTATGCTCGCGCGTAAACATTTTGGCAAAATTGCTGATAATGGACGCGGAAACATCCACCGCGCTCCCGCCTTTGGATTCAGCGGCAGGCTCGGCTGCTGTAGGTTCTTCAATTACAGGCACGGAAACGATTTCCTGTTCCTCGGCTACCGGTTCAGGCAAAGTCTCGACCTCTGCGGCAACAGGCTCTTCCGAAGGGGACGTTTCAAACGCCGGTTCCGGTTCAGCAACTTCCGAGGCATCCATAAACGCCTGCGGATGATGTTCAATCTCCGGTTCCTCATAAAAAGGATCGGAGTTGTCATCGTACACTTCTTCTACACTTTCCAGTTCCGCGCTCTCAAGCGAGGGGCTTAACGGTTCGCCTTCCTCCTGCATTTCCGGCTCGTCGGAAGAGATGACCTCTTCCGCAGCAAAAGATTCCGACGCATTCGCAGTTTCAACAACAGGGAGTTCCGGCACCTCGGGAGTTTCCGTATTTTCAGAATCTTCCTGCAGCGGGAAAACGCTGCCGTCCGACGGCAGACCATCTAATTCGGCATCAAGATTTATGCCGGTATCGGCATTGTCATCGGTAATGCGCATTGCAGGAGACAATTCCAGAATTTCCTCTTCCGGCTCCGGAGAAACCGCGGCCGTTTCCGCAACCGGTTCGGGCTGAGGTGTTGCGGCAGGCACTTCTTTGCCCTGCTCGTCCTCAGACAAAATATTTTTAATCGAAGATAAAATATCTTCCATGGAAAGATCTTGTTCTTTGTCTTCTGCCATTTTTACATTCCCAAATAGTTTGTTTGAGAGTTATTTTACACAAAAATATTGCATAAGCAAGAGTTTCGATAATTTTTGCTGTAAAAAACCTTTTAGTTGAGAGAAAGCCACTTATCCCGGGTTTCCTTGTAGAACTTTTTGGGATTATAGAGGTCAACGCCCAATTTGAGGTCGCGGGCGGTCAGCTTGCCCATGGAGAGCAGCAGGTTCATACCCGATACATAGTAGTCGCGGCGGGCGGTAACTTCATTAACCTTAGAGTTCAACAATTCCTGATAAGCATCCAATACGTCCAAGATGGTACGGTTGCCCAGAGCTTCTTCTTTCTGGACGCCGTCGAGGGCTATTTCGTTAGCCTTGACCTGATCCTGAATGGCCTTAATTTTGGATTCATTGGCAATCATATATTCCCATGCGCTGGAAACCGTAGCCTTAACGCTGCGTTCCGCCTCCAACACGGCTTCCTGAGCCTGCCATTTGAGGTATTTGCTCTGGCGGATTTTGGCACGGCTTTCGCCGGAATTATACAGAGGCACAGTCAGGTTTACGCCCCACTCATAGTTGTCGGTTTCCGGTTTGCCGGTGTAGTTGTCGCCGTCCAGTTTGGTTTTGGACGCCGTACCGTCCAAACTGACCTGCGGCAGCAGGGCGCCGGTGTTGGCATAAACGTCATAGCCCTTGGAATCCAACAGATGTTTGGCCTGCTGAATGCCGTAATTGTTGTTGAGCGCAATATTTAAAGCGTCATCATAGGTTTTGGGCAGAAAATCCTTAATCTGAGCCGGTTCCTCCAATTTTTCGGGTTTGGAACCAATCAGCTGAATGTACGTTGCCCGGGATGCCTCTAACGTTCCTTCAGAAGCAATGCGATCCGACTTAGCCTGAGAATAGCGGGCCTCCGCCTGAGAAACGTCCGTGCGGGTGACTTCGCCGACGTTGAAACGCTGCTGCGTTTCTTCCAACCTCTTTTTCAAGAGCTTTTCATTGTTCTTTTGGAGGTCAACAATCGCGGTATCGCGCAAAACGTCGAGATATGCGGTTGAGGCACTGAGGAAAACGCTCTGTTCAACGTTATACAGATTATTCTGTTCGGAACGGACATAACTGTCGGCAGACTTTACGGAATTCACAGTCGAAAAACCGTTGAAAAGCGGCTGAGAAATCGTAGCCGCCAAAACCGTCTGCTTGGAAGCGCCGTCATTGGCGATAATATCGCTGTTGCGGTTGGCATCGTTATAGCTTCCGGTCAGGGCGATGTTGGGGCGATAACCGGACTTGGCAATAGCCACGTTTTCATCAATGCTGCGCAGATAAGCACGCTGGGCCTGCAAGGTCGGATTGGTATTGTAAGTCTCGCTCAGAGCTTCAAAAATATTCTGGGCATCAGCCGGGGCGGCACAGGTTAACGCCGTCGCAACCATTAAGCCGGCCATAAAAGTCTTCTTCATAAATTTCACCTCAAAGATTTAGCATTAAATTTGCCGTGATTATATTACATAACACTTAATTTACAAGGAAATTTCTTAAAAAACTTATAACTCCGGGCGATGAATCGGCAAAAAAAGAATTATATTATTAACTATATTTCAAACAATTATATTTAGGTTTGAGGATAAATAAGTATCTTTTATCCTAAAGGAGTATATTGAGGGGAAAAAAAATTCTGCAATCATAAGCGAAATAGACCGTGCCAGACTTAAACTCTCCATTGAGCATTACATTAAGTATTTTATCGGCAAACGTACCTGCGAGATTACCAAAGACGAAGCCCTGAAGGCAATTTCCCTTGCGGTGCGCGAATTCGCAATGGACAAGATGTACGAAACGATTGCCCGTTACAACAAATGCAATTCCAAAAGAATCTTTTACCTCTCAATCGAATACCTTATCGGACGGTCGTTGGAAAACAACTTGCACAACCTCGGCCTTTTTGACATTTTAAAAGAGGTTAAAATCGACGGATTTCCCGACATTTCGATGGCAGAAATCTTTGACACCGAATATGATCCGGCGCTGGGCAACGGCGGCCTCGGCCGACTGGCTGCCTGCTACCTGGATTCAATGGCCTCGCTCGGCATTCCGGGCTTTGGCTACGGCATCAACTATGAATACGGCCTGTTTAAGCAAAAGTTTGAAAACGGCTATCAGATAGAGCTGGCCGACAACTGGGAGGGTGAAGACTCTCCATGGCAGTTTGCTCGTCCGGATCGTACGGTTAAAATTCCCATTTTCGGCGAGGTTGAAACCCTGGACAGCGGCAACGGCCAGAAAAATTTTATCTGGATGAACACCAAAAACATCTACGGCGTACCCTTTGACTTCCCGATTGTGGGCTATGAGGGAAAGTCAGTCAACTATCTGCGTCTGTTTTCGGCCAAAACCGACAACGAGCTGGACATTAACATTTTTAACGAAGGCGGTTACATTGAGGCGGTTAAAAACTCCATCGAAACCGAAACCATCTCAAAAGTTCTGTATCCTTCAGACGCTGTCGACTCAGGCAAAGAGCTCCGTTTCATTCAGCAATATTTCTTTGTTTCCTGTGCCATTCAGGACATTGTCCGCCGTTTTCTGGAAAAGAGCAACGACTTCAGCCACCTGCCGGACAAAGTCTGCATTCAGCTGAACGACACCCACCCGGCCATCGCAATTGCGGAGCTGATGCGTCTGCTGGTTGACATTCACGGACAAGAATGGGACACCGCATGGGACATCACGACCCGCGTCTTTGCCTATACCAACCATACCCTGCTGCCGGAAGCGCTGGAAACCTGGCCGACGAGAATCATCGGTAAAATCCTGCCGCGCCATTTGCAGATTATTTATGAAATCAACCGCCGTTTTATGGATTTTGCACGTTCCAAGTTCGGGGACGACGGCGCCAAACTGAGCAAAGTCTCAATCGTTTCCGGCGAAGGCGAAAACCAAATTATCAGAATGGCGAATCTGTCCATTGTCGGCTCTTTCTCGGTTAACGGCGTGGCGCAAATCCACTCCGAACTCATCAAGACCCGTCTGGTTCCCGAATTTTACGAATTATGGCCTGAAAAATTCCGCAACGTTACCAACGGAATCACGCCGCGCCGTTGGCTGCTGCACGCCAACACGGCTTTATCAGACCTGATTACTTCCAAAATCGACGACGGCTGGGTAACCGAGCTGACCGAACTGCGCAAACTTGAAGACTTTGCCGACGATAAAAAATTCATGAAAGAATTTATGGACATCAAAACAGCCAATAAAGAGCGTCTGGCCAAGGTCATATTCAAAAGCACCGGCGTTATGGTCAATCCCAAGAGTATGTTCATTGTCCATGCCAAACGCATTCACGAGTACAAACGCCAGCTGATGACGATTTTACAGGTTATCGGCGATTATCTTGACATCATCAAAGACAACGTCAAGCCGGCAACGCCCAAAACCTATATTTTTGCAGGAAAGGCAGCCCCGTCTTACAGTTTTGCCAAATTAATCATCAAACTGATCAACAACGTTGCCGACGTGGTCAACAACGACCCGACGGTCAACGATATGTTAAAAGTCGTCTTCATTCCTGACTACAAAGTATCTCTGGCCGAGGTTCTGATTCCGGCTGCCGACGTCAGCGTCCAGTCTTCAACCGCGGGATTTGAGGCCAGCGGCACCGGCAATATGAAATTTGCTCTCAACGGCGCTCTGACTGTAGGTACCCTGGACGGTGCCAATATTGAAATAAGAGAAGAAGTCGGCGACGAGAACTTCTATCTGTTCGGCCTGACCGAAAAGGAAATCGAGGCCAAGCGCTCAACCTACAATCCGCGAGAAATCTACGAGAACAACAATTATATCAAACGTATCTTGAATGCAGTCAATTCCAATATGTTCTGCGAAAAAGACTACGTACTGCTGTTTAAGCCGATTTTCGAAGAGCTGCTCAACCGCGACTACTATTTTGTGCTGGCTGATTTGGAAGCCTTTGACAAGAAAATGGAAATCATTGAAAAAGACTTCCTCAAAAAGGACACCTGGGCACACAAAGCCATTCTCAACGTCGCACGCATCGGCAAATTCACTTCTGACCGTGCGGTTATGGAGTATGCCGACGACATTTGGAACATCAAGCCCTGTTAAAAGGGTTTCACAGTCAATAAAAAACGCCGCGGTCTGCGGCGTTTTTTATTGTCAACTTCCTTATGCGCGGTACGACTGCATACGCTGCTGCATCAGCATATCTCGCTGGCGAATGCCAATCGGTTCGCGATAGCGGGTCGGATCCGCGACAGGCTGGCCTTTTTTGTTGCCCACCGAATAGATTTCCACCGAGCCGTCTTCCTTATAACGGGGCTGGAAGTAATCCAGCTCATTATAAGTACCGCTGCGGTAAGGCAATTTATCCCAGACCTTGAAATCCGAGTAATTAACCTGAACGTCAGAAATGGAAACCTCAACGCTGCGGCGGCAGTTTTCGGCCACCTTGGTTACCGCTTCGTTGTCACGCAGGCCGTTTGCAATGTTTTCCTGAATTTCGATGGCAACACTCTTTTTATAGTTTAAGCGGCTGCGCTCAAAAATTTCCATCAATTTTGCTTCATTGTCCGGAAGCAGTCTGTCATAGCCAAGATTGGGGTTAGCATAATCGTTAATCAAATCGGCATAAGCTCTGGCGGCGGCCAAACAATCGACGGTATCCCATTTTTTACCGGTGTTGTGATTTTTGCCATCGGCATCACGGAACATACCCTGTACATTTTTATTGATTGTCCGGTTAAACGTACCGTTGGTGAAGTCCGTAAATTTAGAATAACGGATATCGCCTTCAAGCTGTTTGATTTTATCCTGCAATTTGGAGTTGGAAGCGGGAACGTGGCCGTTTTGCGCCACAAACTGCGCCAGCTGGGCATCGTTGGGATATTTTCCGTTTTGTTTTTTATAAACTTCCATATCTTCCTGACGATGAAGCTGCTCGACCAAATTTTCCTTCCATTGGGTCTCGGCAGCCAAGTCCTGTTTGTTTTCTTCTTTCAGCTGTTTCAGCATTGAATCAATATTATCGGGAGACAGCGTGAAAAAGTGTTCGGGATCGACTTCCGGCACCATCATGGTTTTGGCCGAAGCCTTCCAGAAAGCATCCATACCGGCACCCGACATATCAACAGCACCGCCGGGAATACGATAATGGGTACATCCCTGAGACTTGAGCGCTTCCAGCATACATTGGGCATGCTTGGGCTCAATGCCTTTTCCGGGAGGCATATAAGCGGCAACTTCGGGAACACCGTTAACGATGTTAAACTTGATGGCAAAGGCCTTTTTGTGCAGAACCTTGCCGTTTTTGGTTTTGCTGTCATCGGTCAAATCGTCTTCCGTGGTATAGGCCGAAATAATCATACTTCCATCGGCGCAACGACGCATTTTAACCAAATCTTCTTTGAAGCCCATAATTCCCATACGGGCTTTAATCTTGTCTTCGGCGCGACGATAACTGAGGGTCATCGGCTTGTTCGGCGCCGGTGCGGGAGCTTCGTTGGCCTGCTGCAAATCATCCGTGCCGTATTCCTGATTGACGTCCTTCAGTGCCTGATCAAACATTTTGGTAAAGGTCGTGTTTTCGGGATGTTCGGGATCGGGCGCCACATTGATGTTATCGACGTTTTCCGGCAGGCGGAAATCCTGAAGGCAATCATCTCCGATGCCGTGCATATAAAAGAAACGGGCCAATTCCTTAACCTGGTCGGCCGTCAGCTGGTGATCCGGCGCAAAAACGATTGTGCGGCCGTCTTCAATGGTAAAGTTCAGTTTGGTTCCGCCCAGATTTTTTATGGCCAGACGCAGCTTGTTGTCTTTGCCCATACGAAAATCGGTTACATTGGTTTCTTCCCCTTTACGGCGAATCTCCTTATACATACCGCAGCTTTTGGTATCTTCGTTAAACGCATAAAGAAACATAAACTCTTCTTTTAATCTGGGATCGTCTTTAACGCGCATATAAACATCCGCCGGGTTCAAATTGTCTGGAGACGGGTTCTCGTGAGGTTTGTAGTGCGCCAGCAAATCGTCTTCGGTATACTGGGCGGCATACTGGTCACGGATATAATCGTTAACATCAAAACCAAACTGGTATAATTGCGTTGCATCAGCCATTGAGAGTATCCTTTTAATTCCAAGTTGATTTAATCATACCATAAATTAGAAAAAAAGCAACTTTTATTGACAAAAAAAGTTGCTACATTTTTGTTACAGAAAACAAAATCGTTTGAGGTTTAACGAACGTTTTGCATTTTCAGGAAGTAATTGCCGGAATTGGCTCTGAACGGACTGCGGGCACGGCCCCGGGCATCGGTTTCGACACCGTTGCCGACGGCGTACAAAAGATGATTTTTGCCGTACACCATACTGAACTGGCTGCTTTGGCCGTTGAGGGAACCGCTGATACGATAAGATTTACCGGATTGGATTTCTTCGACTTTTTCTATCTCAAACTCCGGTTTGAGGTGAACAATAACCCGGTCTCCGTCGCCGCGGCTGTCTATCAGCATATTGGCGCCGTTGTCTTCGCTCATCCAGAAAATGCCGGGGATTACCTCTTTATCTCTGCAATTGTCAACATCTTTTGTTTTATCAATCAGTTGGGAAAGGGAAGTTTTGTTCTGTGATGCCGTCATGGTATATCCTTACAAAAAGTCAACAGAGGATTCTCACTGCCTTTTATCGTAGACATAAAAAAAATATTTTGCAAGAAATTTTTATAAAATAGACAAAGATTAAAGAAAAGGGTGAGAAAAAATTTCTCACCCTCCGGCCTTCTTTACTATAAGGCAAACAATTAAATAATTTAATTCTTTGGCCATTATCAGTGTAGAAGGAACCTTGATGTGCACTCATAATGGCAAAAGAAATAAAATTTCGATGTACCATCATCGTGAACACTTATGATATATTTCTGCTCACAACATTTTCAATCGGCTTAAAACCTATTATCATACCGGGAATGTCCGACAGCGGCAAAAACAACGCCATTACCGCAACAACACAAACAAAAAAGCCCTCCGTTCAAACAGGGCTTTTTTTGTTATTTGCGGTCAACCAGCTCAATGTTGACCTGTTTGCCGTAGAGTTCAAGCAACCTCCGAAAGAA